>ERZ825670.21-NODE-21-length-221897-cov-18.690401_pt1 | contig 221897 bp, 188 predicted proteins | sample MGYA00519929_ERZ825670 | MGnify/ENA primary metagenome ERZ825670 (study PRJEB31778, sample SAMEA3449207) | human gut metagenome | biome: human gut; feature: human-associated habitat; material: faeces | place: United Kingdom | collected 2010/2012 ...
AGACAACCTTGACAGCGACAATTTTTATGATTTCTGGCAATTAAGCGGTTGTGCCGTCGTATTATGTCATAACGTGAGACACATTTCAAAAATCACAACCGATTTTCGCAGAGCCACCGCTCTTGCACAAGGTTTATGGAAAAGACAAGTTAAATTTCCTTGATAAATTTTATTTTGGTCGAGTCTGAGCTGCTGTTTGTAAGCGACTGAGCTTCTGTTATCCTTTCAAATCCGCATTTTTCGTAAAGCCTGACAGCAGGCATATTATCGGGAGTAGTCTGTACACATAATATCTTCTTACATTTGAAATGTAAAAAGTTTTCCGCAAACTCTACTGCAAAAGTTCCCACTCCGCTGCGCTGAAACTGTGGTATGACTGCAAGCATTGAAATATAGCCCACATCATTATCATCAAGCCCGTTTATCTTCAGCCACGCAACAGGCATAATGCCTCTGCAGATCAGATAATTCTTTTCGTCTGTATCATGGCTCATGATAGAGTTTAGCCATTCGTTATAGGTTATTTTATCGCCGTGAAGCGCTTCGAGGTTTTTATTGTAGATGTCAGCAATGATCCTTACGTCAAAACTGCTGCTGACAGGCACGGCTTTATATATCTGCCCCAACTGCTTTTCAAACATTATATCGCCGTTGTTTATCAAAGGGTTGAATGCCCGGTATGGCTTTTCGGCAAAGCCCAGCTTTTTCTGCAGTTCAAGTGATGGGGTGTTTTCGGGAGCAACATATGTGCGTACGGTTTTGCAGCCCTTGTCTTTTAATGTATCAAATGCTGCACTGAGCATTTGCTCGGCGATATGCCTGCGGCGGTAGCTTTCCGCAACAAAAAGATCACCGTAATACCAAAGCGTGGGGTCGTCAGTGTTTCGGATACAGAATACTCTGCCCACAAAATCTCCCGATGCGTTCCGGGCTGTCACATTGAAACAATCGCTTTCAGACCTGTGCCAATAAAGAATGCTTCTCATTCCTGCAATATCATTTTGTCCCCAAAGCGCCGAGGATATCTTCATGGCAGTCTCTTCCGACAAATATTCGCTTGTGCTTACGGTGATGATTTCGGTATTGTTTGTGTTCATAAAATTCCTCATTTCATAAATAAAAAAAGTGTTTCCGAAAAAACGAAAACACTTGGATTTATTATTCACAAAATGATATCACATGGAAATGCAGTGTGAATGATAGATGTTTTCGTTTTTTCTGTTACGAATATTCATATCATTCACCTGCCTTTCAAGATTTGGTGCGGGTGACAGGACTTGAACCTGCACGCTTGCGCAATAGATCCTAAGTCTATCGTGTCTGCCAGTTTCACCACACCCGCATTATGACGGATTGACCGTGTTTATTTGCATAATTACACGTATAACTTGATTATTATATCACAAAAATCGAATGATGTCAATGACTTTTTTGAAAAAATATACAACGGCGGTGTAAAAAATTACGCTTAGAAAAATATGCGCAAAATGTGCTTGACAGCGTGGGGTTTATGGAGTATAATATTAACGTGGAATAATTTTTTGACAGGGAAGAGTGTTTAAAAGAATGAAAGATTTTTCTTGATGATGCTTGTGCGGACAGGCTGTATGGATGTTTGCAGGAACCTTGTCGGAAAATTTCATTTGCTTTTTCTCGTTAAAAATATCATTTTTATAAAGGAGATTTGATGTATGTCACTTACAAACAATCCTAACGTACTCAAGTGGGTTGACGAAATGGTCGCTCTCACAAAGCCTGACAAGGTTGTATGGATCGACGGCAGCAAGGAGCAGCTCGATGCTCTTACTGACGAGGTTTGCTCCCTTCCCGAAGGCAACAGAGACAAGATGTACAGACTTAACCAGGAGAAGCTTCCCGGCTGCCTGTACCACAGAACTCTTCCCAACGACGTTGCTCGTGTAGAGGACAGAACATTCATCTGCACACCTACCAAGGAAGAAGCAGGTCCTACCAACAACTGGATGGATCCTAAGGAAATGTATGCTAAGCTCACTCCTCTTTATGACGGCGTTATGAAGGGTAGAACCATGTATGTTATCCCTTACTCCATGGGTCCTATCGGTTCTCCTCTCGCTAAGGTTGGCGTTGAGCTTACTGACTCTATCTACGTTGTTCTTAACATGAACATCATGACAAGAATGGGCAAGCAGGCTTTTGAGAACCTGGGCGATACCTCCAACGATTTCGTAAGAGGTCTCCACTCCAAGGCTAATGTTGATCCCGAGAACAGATACATTGTTCAGTTCCCTCAGGACAACACTATCTGGTCCATCAACTCCGCATACGGCGGAAACGTTCTCCTCGGCAAGAAGTGCTTTGCACTCCGTATCGCTTCCTACCAGGGCAAGAACGAAGGCTGGATGGCTGAGCATATGCTTATCCTCGGCGTTAAGAAGCCCGACGGCAAGGTTGTTTACATTACAGCTGCATTCCCCTCTGCTTGCGGCAAGACCAACCTCGCAATGCTCATTCCTCCTAAGACTTACAAGGATAAGGGCTACGAAGTATTCACCGTTGGTGATGATATCGCTTGGATGAAGCCCGGCGCTGACGGCAGACTTTACGCTATCAACCCCGAGAACGGCTTCTTCGGCGTTGCTCCCGGTACTAACGCTAAGTCCAACTACAACGCACTTGCTTCCACAATGAAGAACACCATCTTCACAAACGTTGCTCTCAACAATGCTGATAACACAGTTTGGTGGGAAGGTCTCGACAAGAATCCTCCCGAGGATGCAACTGAGTGGAAGGGCGCTAAGGTAAACGGCAAGGAATACACTTCTGTTATCGGTGCTGACGGCAAGCCTCAGAAGCTGGCTCACCCCAACTCCAGATTTACAGCTCCTGCTGTTAACTGCCCCTGCGTATCTCCTGAGTTCAACAATCCTAACGGTGTTCCCGTTTCCGCTATCATCTTCGGCGGCAGACGTGCTTCCACCACTCCTCTGGTATATCAGTCCTTCGACTGGACACACGGAACTTACATCGGTTCTGCTGTTTCCTCCGAGACAACAGCTGCTGCTGTAGGTGCTGTCGGCGTTCTCCGTCACGATCCTATGGCAATGAAGCCTTTCATCGGCTACAATGTTGGTGACTACTGGGCACACTGGCTCGAAATGGGCGAGAAGCTCGGCGACAAGGCTCCTAAGATCTTCAATGTTAACTGGTTCAAGCAGGACGAGGAAGGTCACTTCATGTGGCCCGGCTTCGGCGATAACATGAGAGTTCTCGACTGGATCATCAAGCGCTGCGAGGGCACTATCGACGCTGAAGAAACTGCTATCGGTTACCTTCCCAAGAAGGGTGACATCAACCTCGAGGGTATTGAGGACGAGGTTACACCTGAGATCCTCGACAAGCTCCTTTATGTTGATAAGGACCTCTGGAAGAAGGAAATCGCAGAAATGCGCAGATACTACAAGGAAGACATCTCCGACAAGGGCGGCCACATTCCTGCTGCTCTCATCGCTCAGCTCGATAAGCTGGAAGAGAGACTTAACAAGTAATCTGAAAACTGCATAAGTTTAGCCCCTCAGGGATCTCCCTGAGGGGCTTTTTGCGTTGCATTACTATAGACATTCCATGAAAAATATGCTATAATAGAGGAAATTATAACTCAATCGGAGAAATGATATGACGAAAAAGATAACGGTTCATCTGGCGGCATTTTTTGCGGCTATAGCGGTGATGTGGGGGCTGCTGGTGCTTACCTCTATTATCCCAAACGAAAAAATATATGAGGGGCTTATGGAAAGCGCCGATTATTACGGCAATACAGAGGCATTTTCCTTTGAAAACAGCGGAAGGCTGTGCGATGTTGCCGATAACTATGCCGATGCTATCCTGCTGAATATTCTGTGGAACATAGACAGCTCTCACCCTGTTTATTCCTCGCTGGATACCAAATACTACAGCGGGGAGGAGCTGGGCGTGAACTACGGGCTGTATGCTGCACTGAACGGCGTTGCTCCCGATACGGATTATTCCCGCTACTGGCACGGCTCGGTAATATTTATCCGTCCGCTGATGGCTTTTATGAGCGCTCGTGGGGTGAAAGCCGTGGGTCTGGCGGCTGTGATAATTCTTGCGGCGGTGTGCTGCGGTATTCTTGTGAAAAAGCGGCAGTATTTTGCGGCGGCGGCTCTGGCGGTGTCGATGTGCTGCGTTCATGTGTGGAATGTGGGGCTGTCACTGGAGTATATCCCCATGTTCATCGTAACCATGGCGATGTGCATTTTGTATGTGCTGCTTGAAAAAAAAGGCGATATCTATGTGACTGTGCTTTCCGTTATCGGGGGAGCTGCTGCGGCGTTTTTCGATTTTCTCACGGCTGAAACTTTGTCCATACTTCTCCCGCTGCTGCTGGTGGTGATCATCCGATACAGTGATGACCGACTTGAAGAGAATGGACTTCCTCTTGTTATAAAAAGCGGCTGCTGCTGGGGAGCGGCGTATCTTATGACCTTTATTGTCAAATGGGCGGCGGCTTCCGCAGTGACGGGGGAGAACAAGTTTGTTTCAGCCATTCATTCGGCAGAGGTGCGCATAGACGGCGAGACTGATATGTCCCTGCCCATGCAGATAATATCCGCACCCATGGCAAACATCTCCACACTTTTCGGCGGAGATGTGCGTGTTGACGGCGGACGCATCGCCTTGGGACTTATACTGACCGTCCTCATATCGGGAAGCATATGCTTGCTTTTGGGCAGCAAAAAGCCCCCAAAGGCAGCGGTAACAATAGCCGTACTGGGACTTGTGCCGTACCTGAGATACATCGTCCTCAGCAACCATTCATATCTTCATGAATATTTTACCTACAGGGCGCAGGCGGCGACTGTTATGGCGCTTTGCGCATTGGTATGGCTTTGCATACGTGATAATAAACCGACCAAAAAGGTCAGACAGAAGGTGAAGCGGTGACGGAATTTACTATACTTATGCCCTGCCTGAACGAGGAAAAGACCATCGGCAGCTGCATTGATGAGGCGAAAAAGGGTATAGCGGCAAGCAAAATCTCCGCCGAGATACTTGTGGCGGATAACGGCAGCAGCGACCGTTCCGCTTTCATTGCCCATGAGCATGGTGCAAGGGTGGTGAATGTGGCTGAAAAGGGTTATGGCAGCGCACTTATCGGCGGCATAAAAGCGGCGCAGGGGAAATACATCATCATGGGCGACTGCGATATGAGCTACGATTTTTCCGATATTGGCGGCTTTGTGCAGAAGCTCCGTGAGGGCTATGGGCTTGTTATGGGCAACCGCTTCGGCGGCATTGAAAGGGGTGCTATGTCCTTTTCCCACAGATATATCGGCGTGCCCCTGCTGTCGCTGGCAGGGCGGATAAGATACCATACCTTTGTGACGGATTTTCACTGCGGCATCAGGGGATTTGACAGGGAAAAGGCTTTGGCGCTGGGACTGTCCTGCTCGGGCATGGAGTTTGCCACAGAGATCATAGGAAAATTCGCACGCTCGGGGGAGAAGATCGCTCAGATACCCGTAAAGCTGCGCAGGGACGGCAGAAACGGCAGATCGCACCTCAGGAGCATACCCGACGGCTGGCGGCATCTGAGGTTTATTATCACAAACAGCTGTGAAAAAAAATGAGGCATTTGCAGGAGTTTGCAAATGCCTCTTTGTGTTATTCGGTAAATTTTATGAGTCAAGACCGTTGAGAATGTAATTGTAAATGCAGTGGTAAGCGTATTCCCTGGTAACATAGCCGTCGGGGTCAAAATTACCGTTCTTGCTGCCGTCAACAGCGCCTGCAGCCCAGGCAATGGAGATGTAGCCCACATATGCGCTGCTGTCCGAAACGTCCTTGAAGGGGGACTTGAAGATGTTCTTCATCTTGGCGTATCTGTCAGCGCCCATGTCCTTTACGAACAGCCTTGCCAGCTCTTTTCGTGTAAGATACTTGGCGGAAGTGCTTTCGCTGCCGTTTGCGGCATATTCCTCCACAACGGGGTCTTCGTAATAGCCTGCGTTTATCAGTGAAAGCAGAGCGTTTACCTCGTCAGCGGTTATTTTTGAATTGGGGGAGAACTTTTCATTGTCATGTATCTTGATGCCGTAGTTGTAAAGTGTGGCGATCTCGCTCTTGTACCGGGAATTGTCAAGGTCGGTGTAGGGGCAGGTTTCGCCCTGAGAAGCTGCCTTTTCAAGGGGCTTGCCGTTGTTGTCGCAGAGCTTTCCTGTTCTGGCGTTGAGCTTCCATGAATCCATGCTGTAGATGAGATATGTGTGGGGCACGGATCTATAATCGGTAAAGCCGTCGTAATAGAGGGACATATCCTGCTGACCGAACAGCAGCTCAAGAGCCTTCTGCTTGTTGACTATCTTGCCATCGCCGAAATCAACGTCCTTGGTGTAGTTTGAGCTGATGCTTGTTACTCTGCCGTCGGAATTAACGGTAACGTAAATGGAGTCGCCCGAGACCTGAATGTTGTTTACGTATCTGTAGAACTTGAAGCTGCGGCTGGTTACGGTGTAGTTTTCCGTCTTGACAGCGGGAGCGGTGTTCTCGGGGTCAGCCTTGTATTCGCCGAAAATGTCGCCGTAGTAATATTTTGCGGCTTCCTCGGCAATGGAATTGGCTTTCTTAACGTCCAGCGCCTGCTTGCTGTTCAGGGTGTAGTTGTTGAAGCTGATTACCTTTCCTGACTCAGCGTCAGCGGTAACGTATATCTCGCTGTATTCCTTTTTGTTGTTGATATAAAAGCGGCAGCTGATGGCAAAGCCGCTGGGAGCTTCTTCGCTATAGTCGATGTTAAAATCATTGACAAGGTGGCTCTTGGTCACGCCGATGTACTTGTCTTTCATCATCAGCTCCTTGAACTTATCCGAGGTGAGCATCTTGCTCATGTCGGCAAGCTTTTTCTTTTCCTCGTCTGTGAATTTTACGCCTGTTGCGGGAGTGGCTTCTATATCATCCTCTTCCATCACGTCAAGCGCTTCTTCCTCGGCGGCCATATCATAGCCGCTGTCACTGTATTTATCGGTGTCAAGAGCGGCAAGATAATCATCGTTCATTGTGGAATGTTCGCCTGTGGAAGCGTTGTAGATAAAGCTGTTCTGAGGCTCATAGACGATGCTTGCGGTGGTTTTGTTTGTTTCGTAGTCGGTGGATATCCTGTACCATGGCTTTATGGTGACTTCCTTGGCGTAGATCTCCTTGATAGCTTCCTGAGTGAGGACATCTGCGGAAGAGCCGAACTTTGCGTTCTGCCACCAGTTCATATCCATTCCCAGAACATCGCCAGTGTATTTGTTGAGATATATGCGGCCGCTGTTGTTTCTTACCTCAACGCTGCCGTATTTTCTGGAAAAGCTTATGGAAACAATGTCGCTGTCAAGCCTCAGGCGGATATCATCGTCAGCCACGGTATAGCCTTTCATTGAGGGATTTACAGTGTAAAGCCAGATCAGAGCCTTGTTTGCAAAAGCCTTCTTTGACATTTTTGCAAAGCCTCTTTTTTGACCGTAGTTGTATCTGTCGGGGCTTGTGTAGCTTGTTATCAAATCACCCGTAACGGTTACATAATAGCTGCTTCCGCTTATATCATCGGGATTTTCCCATGTGAAGTTATAGTTCTTTAATCCGTTGCTTTCGCCTGTGGTGCAGGAAAATTTGGAGTATTCTTCGGGAATAGTTATTCTTGATTTTACTGTGGCAAGTGCTTTTTCCATATCGCTTCTATCCTCCGTGTCGGCTGTTGCTGTCGATTTTGACGAAGCAGCTGCGGCGGCGTTGGGAGTTATTGTCTTTGCAAAGCAGACCGGTGCAGAGGCGTTCACTGCTATGGCAGCTGCCGCCAGAAGTGCTATCTGTTTTCTCATATTATGACCTTCTTTCTGATGATTTCAGAATTTTCGTTTCTGATAATAATACAAATCATATTAGGAAAATTTTTCATTTTAAGTCAAAAAAATACAGATTTGTTATTCTGCACAATTTTTTAAATGATATTTGTGCATTGCTTATGCGTTTGATATTTCGGTGACGATGACCTCATTTCCGTGCTTTTTGATTATATCTGCCAGATTATTGACATTCAGCCATACGGTTGCAGTGTTGTCATTGGGGTGAACGCCGATGAGAAAAGGCTCTTTGAAAAAGTCCTTGTCAAGGTAGAATATCACACGCAGTTCGCTGTCATTAAGCATCCCCAGAGGAGTAACAGCTCCCGGGATAAGACCCATTATGTCCATAAGCTCGCTTTCGGAGGCAAAGGTCAGAGGGCGTGTGCACTGTGCTTTGCGGAACGCTTTCAGGTCAACACGCTTGTCTCCTTTGGCGGTGATAAGATAATACTGCCGCCTTTTATCGTCACGGACAAAAAGGTTTTTTGCATCACATTCGGGGTGAGGGTTATCTATCTGCGCCAGCTCCGCCATGTTATATACAGCCTGATGCTCGGTTATCTCAAATTTTACTCCGCTTTGTGTAAGAAAGTCGTAAGTTTCCTGCTTGTTCATGGGGCATATCTCCTTTGGATCTATTGATATTATCATATCACAGCGGGCGGTGAATGTCAATGAAACGGGGTAGTTTAAAGAGCATGAAATTGCCGTTATTGACATTTGATATCAGTTGTGCTATACTAACTCTGACAGGAAATTACATATGGATAAGGAGAAATAGAAATGAATAATTCATTCAGCGCATGGATGTTCAAGCATTTTTATCACAGCGCAGTAAAAGCTGAGCTGAAACGGCGTGGGTTCCCTCAGAGCACGGCAGATAAGATAATCAGGGAATATGATAAAATATCCGCCCGTGCAAAGGATATAGGCAAATCAAGGCTTATCAGCAGCTACGTAATGGGCATATATTTTATTGCCATGGACCGCAGCACGGGAAAAGACGCCGAGGAGAATTTCGAGATATTCAGAGACGGCCTTTGCGCTTCAAAGCTGTTCCGCAAGGCGGTTGGCAATGCGGAAAGCTATCTTGATGAAAAGAAGATGGCAGGACGTCTCAAGTGGTCGGAGGACAGCCACAAGAGCTTATATGAAAATGACTGGATGTTGGATATCCTGCCGGGAAACGGCGAATATGACCTGGGCTATGACTATCACCGGTGCGGTATATGCAAGATATGCAGCGACGAGGGCTGCCCTGAGCTGGCGAAGTACCTTTGCCGAATGGACTTTGTGCTTGCGGACATTATGGGCATGAAGCTTGTGAGAACAGGCACTATTGCAGAGGGCGCAGATATCTGCGATTTCAGATACAGCAGAAAATGATCATCATAACATAAAAAAACCGCCCCGTGGGGAATTTCCTCACGGGGCGGTTTGGCATATTATACTGCAAACTGGCTGTTGTACAGCTTTGCGTAAAATCCGTTCTTTGCGAGAAGCTCTTCGTGATTGCCCTTTTCAATGATGTGGCCGTCACGCATTACAAGGATAATGTCCGCCTCACGAATGGTGGAAAGGCGGTGAGCTACGATAAAGCTTGTCCTGCCCTGCATAAGGCGTGCAAAGGCTTCCTGTATCTTTATCTCGGTTCGGGTGTCGATAGAGGAGGTAGCCTCGTCAAGGATAAGCATGGGAGGCAGGCAGAGCATTACTCGGGTAATGCACAGCAACTGCTTCTGGCCCTGTGAAAGGCTTCCGCCGTCCTCGCCGATGACCGTATCATAGCCGTTGGGCAGACGCTTGATGAAGCTGTGGGCGTGTGATGCCTTGGCTGCCGCAATGACTTCCTCGTCGGTGGCATCGGGCTTGCCCATAACGATATTGCTGCGTATGGTTCCAGATTTGAGCCATGTTTCCTGGAGCACCATGCCGTAGTTCCGGCGCAGGCTCTTTCGGGTAATGTGCCTGATGTCGGTGCCGTCTGCCTGAATGCTTCCGTCGTTTACGTCATAGAAACGCATGAGCAGGTTGATGATGGTAGTCTTTCCGCAGCCTGTGGGGCCGACTAAGGCAACTCTCTGACCCGGCTCTACGGAAAGGGTCAGGTCTTCGATAAGCTTTTTGTCGGGCACATAGGAGAATGCCACATTATCAAGAGTGATGCGGCCCTCTGCATTTTCCAGCACTTTTGCATCGTCAGCATCGGGTATCTGAGGCTCTTCCTCAATAAGCTCAAAGAGACGGGAAGCGCAGGCAAGTGCGTTCTGAAGCTCGGTAACAACGCCCGAGATCTCGTTAAAGGGCTTTGTGTACTGGTTTGCATAGGAGAGGAACACCGACAGCATACCTACAGTAAACGGGTCCGGTGCGTTTGCTGTCTTTACGCAGGCGATAGCACCCGTAAGGGCAACTGCCGCATAGACCACGTTGTTTACGAAACGTGTGGTGGGGTTGGTGAGGGAGGAGAAGAAGGTGGCTCTAAGGGAGCATTTCTGAAGTCTGTCGTTTATCTCGTCAAACTTCTCCATTGCCTCGTCCTCGTGGCAGAACGCCTGGACTACCTTCTGGTTTGATATCATTTCATCAATGAAAGCGGTCTGCTCGCCTCTGGTCTCGGACTGGAGACGGAACATAGCGTAGGTCTTTTTTGCAATAAATCTTGCAATGAAGAGGGAAAGGGGGGTGAGGATAACTACTGTGAGGGTTATCTTCCAGTTGATAGTCAGCATGAATATCAGTGTGGCAAGGATAGTTACAACGCCAGTGAAAAGCTGAGTGAAGCCCATGAGCAGGCCGTCCGCAAACTGGTCTGCATCGGCGATGACACGGTTAACGGTCTCGCCTGCGGGGTGGATATCAAGGTAGCTCAGTGGGAGCTTTTGTATCTTCATGAAAGCTTCGTTTCGCATATCACGGACAATGTGGTAGGTGATGCGGTTGTTTACCGTGTTCATGAGCCACTGAACAGCCGCAGTTGCCGCAGCGATAAGGGCGATCTCTTTCAGCAGCTTTGCGATGCCTTTGAAATCTACCTGACCTTTGCCGATGATAAGGTCGATAACATCGCCTATGAGCACGGGTACATACAGCGTAAGGGCAACGGTCAGAGCCGCCATTACAATAGACAGGAACATGAGCAGACGGTACTTGCCGATGTATGTCATGACCTTTTTGAATGTGCCCTTGTCAGCTTTTTTCTTTTCAGCCATTTATACCGCCTCCTTTTTGAACTGAGAGTTGTAGATCTCCTGATATACGGAGCAGCTCTTCATAAGCTCGTCGTGTGTGCCTATGCCAACAGCAGCGCCGTCGTCCAGAACGATTATCCTGTCAGCGTGCTGAATGGAAGATGTACGCTGGGATACGATGAATACGGTGGGGTGATAATCCAGCTCTCTCAGTGATTTTCTGAGAGCTGCATCTGTTGCAAAGTCCAGTGCGGAGGCACTGTCGTCCAGAATAAGGATCTCGGGCTTTTTGACCAGTGCACGGGCAATGGTAAGTCTTTGTCTCTGACCGCCGGAGAGGTTCTTTCCGCCCTGCTCTATCTCGCAGTCAAGACCGCCCTTTGCCTTGATAACGTCAAGACCCTGAGCCGCCTCTATGGCCTCCATTATCTCGTCATCGGAAGCGTTTGTAACGCCCCACTGCATATTTTCACGGATAGTGCCGTGGAAAAGCACAGCCTTCTGGGGAACAACACCTATCTTCTCACGGAGCTGTTCAACGTCCATATCTTTGACGTTCACGCCGCCGACCTTTACCTCGCCGGAAGCTGCGTCATAGAAACGGGGGATAAGGTTGACAAGAGAGGATTTTCCCGAGCCTGTGCCGCCGATGATACCGATAGTCTCGCCCTTTGCGGCGGTGAAGGTGATATCTGAAAGGGAGTCGGCGCCTGCGTTCTTGTATCTCAGGTTAACATGGTCAAATTCCACGCTGCCCTCATTGCAGGAGCTGTTTCCGCTTTCAAGGTCGGGCTTGATGTCAAGCACAGCCTGTATTCTGTTTCCGCAGGCAATGCTCTTTGTGATGTTGATGATAAGGTTTGCAAGCTTGATAAGCTCAACAAGTATCTGGGACATATAGTTGTAGAGAGCCACAACTGCGCCCTGTGTAAGAATGCCTGCCTCAACTCTCACAGCGCCTGTGTGAATGAGCCAGATAATGGCAAGGTTGATGATAACATAGGTCACAGGGTTCATAAGAGCGGATATCTTTCCTACAAACTTCTGTGAAGCGGTAAGCTCGTTGTTCTTGTTTATGAAATCGTCGGTCTCCTCGTCCTCCTTGCAGAATGCACGGATAACTCTTACGCCTGTAAGATTTTCTCGGGTGACGGTCATAACAGCGTCAAGCTTCTGCTGTACCTTCTTGTACAGGGGAATGGAGCCGAGCATTATGCCGAATACCACGATAAGCAGCACGATAGTGACATAAACAAATATCATTGCGGAGGGAACGTCGATGGTGAACGCCATTATCATTGCGCCGAAAACCACAAAGGGGGAGCGGAGCAGCAGGCGGAGCGCCAGGTTCATGCCGTTCTGCACCTGATTCATGTCGCTGGTCATTCGGGTGATGAGGGTAGATGTACCGATCTGGTCAAGCTTTGAGTACGAGAGCGACTGAATGTGACCGAATAGTACGTGGCGTATCTTGCTTACAAAGCCAACGGAAGCCTTTGCGGCAAAATACTGAGCGGTGATGGAGAATGCCAGACCCACAAATCCCAGCAGAACAAGTACCAGGCACATTTTGATGATGTAGCCTGTATCGCCGTTTTCGATACCCGTATCGATTATGGCAGCGATGACCAGCGGGACAAACAGCTCGAAAAGCGCTTCAAGCAGTTTGAAAAGCGGGCCTAAAATACTCTCCTTGATATAATCTTTAAGATATACAAGCAGCTTTTTCAAATAAATACCTCCCTTAATTACATACATTGTTTATTATACCATTTATGCTGTCATGATTTTATAAGTAAATATAAATAATTATGGTATAAAACAAAAATAAAAGAAAAGCCGCCATGAAAAACGTGTGAGTTTTTATGGCGGCTATGTGTTATAAGGCAGGCATATTAGTTTGTGGAAAAGTTACATCACCTGTGCAGTATATGCCTGATATAAGCAAAGGTGTAATCCTCGCCCTCTTCGGCAAGCATTACAAGGAGCATTTCGATGAGCTTTGCGGTGTCGGGGTGAATGAGCCTCTGAGCGGCATTGCCCCTCCTGTAATAAGCCAGCGGAGAAGCGTCGGTGTAGTTCTCGCCCATGTATATCTTGCTTGCAGCCACACGGTCGCAGAACATCTCCGCAACATAGATGAGCGGCATTTTAACGGCTTCATTGCGCTTTGTCTTTGGGCTGTAGTCGTTCCAGTATTCAAAGTGATGCTTGTTCCTGCCCTTGTGGTGCATCCATGCGGTGCTGTAGCCTTTAAGCTCACGCTCTGCCTCGTTGGGGCTGCGGGTGCCCTGATACATTTTGCAGCTTATCCAGAATTCCTCGGGGCTGTATTTTGACAGGTCGTGCGTAAGACCCTGCCAGTAAAGACCTGCACGGAAGCAGTTCTTCATTACCTCACGTCTGTGGCGGCCTACAGTTCTCAGGTGCTTGTAAATGTTGATTGGATTTATCATAAGGACATCTCCGTATATCAAAGTAATTGGTTTATTATCAGTATATCACTTATAAAAGCGGCTGTCAATCGGATCTTTAAGGCTGCATATTTCCGCCGGCTTTCAAATATAAATAATCATAACCTGTCCGAAAGAAGGCCGTATGCTGATGAACGTTAAGATAATTTCAGAAAAGCAGATAGCAAAGGACGCTGCAAAAATGACGCTCCTCAGCCTTGCTATGCAGACTGCGGGCATGATATTCAATGTAAAACTCTCCGATATGGCAGGCACCTCCGCCGTGGGGCTGATGTCGCTGATATTTTCGCTGTTCGGATTTATTATGGTGCTTGCAAACGGAAATATCCTTACCTCCACAGGCAGATTTGTCTCGGAGGCAAGGGGAGCGGGGCATGAGAATTTCTGCACTGTTATGAGATATTCCCTTACTTTTTCCCTGTGCCTGTCATTGTGCTTCGGGCTGGGGGCATTTCTGCTGTCAGATTTTCTTGGAGAGACCATACTTAAAAGCAGGCAGCTTTCCATATCGGTGCGGCTCATTGCCATTTCACTGCCCTTTGCTTCCGCAGGGTCGTGCATAAAGGGATATTTCCACGGTATCCGACAGGTCAGCGTGCCTATGCGGGGCGACCTTATCGAATTTGCCGCCAAATGGACAGTGCTGTTCGGCGGACTTATCCTTTTCGGCGGAACGGAATATTTCTACACCGTGGCAGCGGCAGGAATTCTTGGGGGAGAATTCATAAGCTTCTGCTACTACGGCGCAAAATATCTTGATGAATATAAGCATTTCCGTGTCCGTCCATTATGTTCTGCACCTCTTCTGACGGACACGCCCAAGGGATATGTCAGAAGCACTTTCCCCATTCTTCTCAGCGGATATGTGCAGATGCTCATGTCAACGGCAAATGAGCTGCTTGTGCCTGCGGCTCTGCTGAGATACAGCAAAAGCACGGAGGAGGCTCTCAGCTGCTACGGCTGCTTTGAAGCTATCATCATGCCTGCGGTGTTTTTTCCGTCGGCGGTGCTTACCAGCCTTTCGGGCATAATCATTCCCGAGGCGGCGCTGGCGAACCGCTGCGAGGACAAAGAGATACGGCGGTGCAGGCTTTGTCGGCTGACGGACAGTGTGTTTGAAAAGTCCTTTACCTATGCCTTTTTCATTGCGGCGCTGTTCTTCTTCTGCGGCAAATGGGCAGGCAGAGTGCTTTGCCCCTCCGATGCGATGGTGGGGGATTCACTTGTGATACTTGCCCCCGTTATCCCATTTATCTACCTTGAAATTGTGCTGGAGGGGCTGCTGAAGGGTATGGGGCGGCAGAATTTTTCCACCGTGAACTCCCTCTGCGAATATGCCGTGCGGATAGCCTGCGTTATGATATTTGTGAGCAAGGCGGGCTTTGGCGGAGTGCTTATATCCTATTATGCCAGCAACGTGATAAGCAATATCGCACGAATAATCGTTGTATGCCGTGAGTCGGAGATGCGGTTCGACTGGCTTCGCTACTGCATAAAGCCGCTTGCCAAGGGGGTGATATGCTGCATGGCAGGACTGGCTGCAGTGCGGCTCACTCATGCGGCTCATTCCGGAGAGCTTGCCTGCCTTATCGTGTTCATTATGACTGCGGCTGCGGTGTTCTTCATCTTTTTCGGCGGAAAGCCCATGGGACAGAGGATAAAGGAATTGCGTGAATGTGCATAAAATGCGCATAAAAAAGGCTGCTGCATCTCTGCAACAGCCCTTTTATCAAGCCATTATTCAATTAGAATATTGCAACAACTGCGCCCTTGTAGGTCTCGTCGATGAAGTTCTTAACATCATCGGTCTCAAGTGCCTTGATGAGAGCCTGAGTCTTTGCACTGTTCTCGTCGCCGTTTCTTACAGCAATGACATTTGCATAGGTCTGAGCTGCATCGCCGGAAGCATCTTCAACTGCAAGAGCATCGGAGCTGGAAAGACCTGCTGCAAGTGCATAGTTGCCGTTGATTACTGCCAGAGAACCTTCGTCGCTGTTGTTGAACTGAGCAGCTACTGTATCAGCCTGAACGGTAACGATGTTGTAGCCGTGGTTATCGGTGATATCGAGAGTTGTTACGCCGTCTGTTGCATTTGCTCCATCGGGAAGATCAATGAGGCCTTCCTGCTTGAGGAGGAGAAGTGCTCTTGTCTCGTTGCTGTCGTCAGCGGGGATAACGATTGTTGCGCCTTCCTTAACGTCAGCTACGCTTGCAACGCCGTTGCCGTAAAGTCCGAAAGGCTCGTAGTGGATAGAAGCAGCTGCTACAAGGTCAGTGCCGTTGGAAGCGTTGAAGCTGTTGAGGTAAGGTGTGTGCTGGAAGTAGTTTGCATCAAGCTCACCGTCTGCAAGAGCCTTGTTGGGGAGAACGTAGTCATCGTAGATAACGATGTCAAGGGTGTAGCCCTCGTCTGCGAGAGTGTCCTTTACAAAGTTGAGGATCTCGCCGTGAGGTGTGGAGGTTGCGCCTACTCTGATAACGTTGTCGCCGTCGGAGGTTTCATCGGCAGCAGCCTCGGTATCGGCAGCTGTGTCATCAGCGGGAGCTGCGGTATCCTCTGCTGCAGCAGCGGCAGTGGTGTCGGCAGCGGTTGTGGTGGTGTCAGCTGTGCCTGTAGAGCCGCAGCCTGTGAGGGAAAGTGCAGCGAGGGAAAGTGCGAGAATAACAGATGATAACTTTTTCATAATGATCTAACTCCTTAAAATCTTTATTTATTTTTATTACGGACAAATCCTGACTTGTTTTGACTGACAGCGTTAACACATTCGTCCGTAACGGAAGTTCTCTCTTAACAGCTTTTCAAATAAGCCTGTCATAAAAATTGCCCCTTTTACTTATTTATTCGCTTATCGGTCTTTCTTGCGATAAGCATACCCAGCTCCTGTATCACCTGAACGATGATGACTGTAAGCAGAACGCAGAGCCAGATTATGTTATTGTTGAAGCGCTGATAGCCGTAGGTGATGGCGATCATTCCAAGTCCGCCGCCGCCTATGGTTCCTGCCATTGCGGAGTAGCCCAGAATAGTTACCAGAGAGATGACCGCACCCACTATAAGTGAAGGCTTTGCTTCGGGGATAAGCACCTTGCAGATTATCTTGAATGAAGATGTTCCCATTGCCTGAGCCGCTTCGATAACGCCGCTGTCAACCTCCTTGATGGAGGATTCAGCCATTCTTGCAACGTAGGGGATAGCTGCGATTATCAGCGTAACTATCATCGCTTTGTTGCCAAGGCTGGTGCCGACTATGAGCTTTGCGGCGGGGAGCATTGCTATCATCAGGATAACAAAGGGGATACTTCTGAAAACGTTGACCAGTATTCCGAGGAGCTTGTTGAGCCAGCCTATGGGGTGAATGCCCTCCTTATCGGTGACGCAAAGGAGAACGCCCAGGGGAAGCCCCACAAGATAGGCGAAAAATGCGGAAATAAAGGTCATGTATATGGTCTCCCATACGCCAAGCTGTATAATGCCCTTGTCCCAGAGCTGTGTAAGCAGATCGTTCATTTTATGACCATTCCTTTTCGGTTGTTATATTTCGGCATAGTCAATGCCGCTGCGTTTAAGATATTCAAAAGCCCTTACTGAGCCCTTGCTGTCATCGGGAAGCTGGATTATCATTTCGCCGAATGCCTTGCCGTCAAGGTCCTTTGTGTCGGCGTAAAGAATATTCACGGGAACGCCACACTCGAAGATCATGTTTGCGATAACGGGTTTGGTGGAGCTTTCACCGTTGAAGATAATGCGTATCTTCTTTCCGCCTGTTACCTCTGCAGTGGTCTTTGACTCGGGGAGAACAAGCCTTCTTGCAATATCCGACTGAGGATTTGCGAATACCTCGCTTACCGCACCAAGCTCAGCCACACGGCTTTTATCCAGAACAGCCACCCTGTCGCAGATGCTGTTTATTACCTTCATCTCGTGGGTGATCACCACAATGGTAACGCCCATGGTCTCGTTTATCTTTTTCATAAGCTCCAGAATGGAACGTGTGGTATCGGGGTCGAGAGCACTTGTGGCTTCATCGCAGAGGAGATATTTTGTCTCTGCTGCCAATGCTCTTGCAATAGCAACTCTCTGCTTCTGACCGCCCGAAAGCTGTGATGGATAAGCCTTTGCCTTGTCGGAAAGTCCTACAAGCTCCAGCAGGTCTGCCGCTCTTTTGAGAGCCGCATCTTTTTTTACTCCCGCAATTTCAAGGGGATAGCAGATGTTCTTTATAACATTTCTCTGAGCTAAGAGGTTAAAGCCCTGAAATATCATTCCTATGTTCTGGCGGGTCTTTAAAAGCTCCTTGTTTGAAAGCTTTCCCAGATCCTGACCGTCAACTATCACCTGACCCGAGGTGGGTTTTTCGAGATAGTTGATGCAGCGGACAAGTGTGCTTTTGCCTGCGCCCGAAAGACCGATTATGCCGAATATCTCACCGTCATTTATAGTCAGGCTGATATCACGCAGAGCAGTTATCTCGCCTGCTGCGGACTGATAGGTTTTGCTGAGATTTTTTATTTCTATCACGATGTTTCCTCCAAACAGCAAAAAAATAACAGGCATCGCCGTGCCTGTCTGCAATTACAGATTTCCGCATTTATTCACAGAAAGCGGAGGACACAGCATTTTTTCCGATGTTCATTTCACAGCACATACACATCATCATTGCCATCATGTTCTCCGCATCCTTTCATTTTTAGATTTGTTTTATTTGATGTATTTATAATACCATATAAATCATACTTTGTCAATAGGCATTTAGTAGTTTGATACACAAAAAACTTTCAACTTAAAGTGCCTATATTGTAGAATTTGGATAAATCTGCGTTTATTCAGTCGTCATAGCCGTCCAGGAAGCTGTGGATTTCCCCATCTTTCTTGTAGGATATGACTTTTGACAGGTTAACGCTCTCCACACTGCGGAAGATATTTTTCTCTATCTGAGGGTTGCCCTTTGCAAGCACCGAAATGAGGCGCTTTATTTCCATGCGCTTTGAAACGGTGCGGCCATCGGGGTCGCAGGTGGTGCAGGTGTCGGTAAAGCGGCAGGCGCACTGGATAAAATGCAGGTCGTTGTATCTGCACCAGTGCTTTATCTCCTCTTCACGGATAAGGTACATGGGGCGGATAAGCTGCATTCCCTCGAAATGGTCGCTGTGGAGCTTTGGCATCATGGTCTGCACCTGACCGCCGTATATCATGCCCATGAGGATAGTTTCGATAACGTCGTCAAAGTGATGACCCAGCGCAATTTTGTTGCAGCCCAGCTCCTTAGCCTTGCTGTAAAGATAGCCTCTTCTCATGCGGGCGCAGAGGTAGCAGGGGTTGTTTTCCACGTTATAAACGGAGTTGAAAATATTAGTCTCAAAAACAGTTATGGGGATATTCATGAGCTTGGCATTGCCCTCGATAATGGCACGGTTCTCGGGGCTGTAGCCTGGGTCCATTACAAGAAATACCAGCTCAAAGGGGAATTTTCCGTGGCGGTGTATCTCCTGAAAGAGCTTTGCCATAAGCATAGAGTCCTTGCCGCCTGAGATACAGACAGCTATTTTGTCGCCGGGCTTTATAAGCTCGTATTCGTTTATTGCCCTTGCAAACTTGCTGAAAATGGAGCGGTGGAACTTCTTGCGGATGCTCTTTTCTATCTCCTCCGCACGGTTTTCATGCTCAAGCTTTTCGGCAAGCCACTGAACATATCCGCCTGCCAGATTTGCGGCTGAATAGCCCTCGTCGCACAGCTCGTCCGCAAAGTCCCTGCTTATTATGCCGCTTTTGCAGCATACGATGATGTCCTTATCCTTTGGAAAAGTGCTTTTCTTTTCCTCAAACTCGTTCTGGGGAATATTCACAGCACCGTCAATGTGACCCAGCTCGAAAGCGGTGCTGTCACGTATGTCTATAAGAAGATATGTATTTTTATCAAGCTTGCCCAGCTCCCGGGCAGTAATATCGGCGTTCATAATGATCCTCCTCACGGAACCGCTTGTTTGTACTAATACTAATCTTCAATCAACCTACAGACAAATCCTCGGCTGAAATAAGCCCATTCTTCGTCAAGCTCCCTTGCCGGGCGGCAAGCCCGCCTGCGGTCGCTTTCCCAGACTGGTCTTATTTCATCTGTCGGCTTTGCCTATAGAACGATTGAAGATTAGTATAAGTTATAATACCATATGTGGAGCCTAAAGTCAAGGCGGACAACAAAAACCGCCTCCGAAACGGAGACGGCTGTTATGTTATAAAGTAAGCTGGTCAGGGTCGGTGATGTCCTTTGCCAGGCACCCTGCGGCGGGTATGGATTTCATCACGTACTTTTTAAGCTCTGCAAGCTTTTCGGGGGAGACTATGCAGGCATTGTCCGCATGAGCGTTGGTTTTCAGTGTCATTACCTGAACGCCGATAGTGTCACGGGTGGTCTTGGGAAGCACCAGCGCCGTGTTGAATATGATAGCCCTGCCCTTGTCGGAGGTTATCATTATATCCGCATTGTCCTCGATGAAGAACATCTTTACAAGCCGTGACTTGTCGGAGAACGCCTTGGTGAGCTTCTTTCTGTTGGTCTTTGTCTCAAATGCGGAGAGGGGGACCTTTGCCGCCTTGCCGTTTTCAAACACCATGAACAGGAAGCCTGTGTAATCGGTGGTGGGTATCATGGAGATAACATTCTCGTCAGCATCAAAGCCCAGCTTTACGGGAACATATTCACCCATTGCCGAAGCCTTTGTGTCCGCAAAGTCGGAGGAACGGGACTTATACACCTGGCACTTGTCGGTAAAGAACAGCAGCTCGGTGCGGTTGGTGGCTTCAAAGGAAGCGTCCATCTCGTCGCCGTCCTTGAACTTGTGCTCGGAGGACATTCTCAGCGACTGGGGAGTTATCTTCTTAAAATATCCGCCCCTTGTGATAAAGAGATTAACGGGGTAATCGGGAATATCCTCCTCAGGCTCTGCCTCCTCGTTTTCGTCGGGATAGCAGAACAGAGTGCGGCGGGGCTGACCGTATTTCTTGATAACGTCTTTCAGCTCGGAGATGATGATATCAAGTATCTTTTTATCGTCCGCAAGAATGCCTTCCATTTCGGCGATGTCCTTTTCCAGCTGGTCAACGTCGGAAATGCGGTTCAGGATATATTCCTTGTTGAGATGACGGAGCTTTATTTCGGCAACGTATTCCGCCTGCTTTTCGTCAATGCCGAAGCCTATCATCAGGTTGGGAACGACCTCCGATTCCTCTTCAGTCTCACGGATTATCTTTATTGCCTTGTCGATGTCAAGGAGAATTTTCCGCAGACCGTAAAGAAGATGGAGCCTGTCCTTTTTCTTGTTAAGGTCAAAGTAAACTCTGCGCTTTACGCAGTCTTTTCTGAACGCCGTCCACTCGGTAAGTATCTCATAAACGCCCATTACCTTGGGATATCCGCCGACGAGAATGTTAAAGTTGCAGGAATAGGTGTCCTGCAGCGATGTCATTCTGTAGAGCTTTTTCATGAGAGCGTCGGGGTCAGTGTTCTTTTTGATGTCTATGGCGATCTTCAGACCGTTCAGGTCGGATTCGTCACGAATATAGGTTATCTCTCTTATCTTGCCCGTTTTGGCAAGGTCAACTATCTTATCCTTTATCTGCTCGATAGTGGTGGTGGGAGGTATCTCGGTTATCTCGATGCAGTTGGAATCAGGGTCAAAGTTGTACTTTGAGCGGATTTTCACCGAGCCTCTGCCTGTGCGGTATATCTTTTCCAGCTCAGGCTCGTCGTATATCATATATCCGCCGCCGGGAAAATCGGGACCCTTGAGGACGGAAAGCAGATCGAAATCGGGATTTTTAATAAGACCGATGGTCGCTTCGCATATTTCAGTAAGATTAAAGGAGCATACCGCACTTGCCATTGATACCGCAATTCCCACATTGGAATTTACCAGAATGGAGGGAAAGCTTGCGGGCAGCAGGGTAGGCTCAACGGTCTCATTGTCGTAGTTGGGGACAAAATCCACCGTATCTTTGTCGATATCCCTGAAAAGCTCGGCGCAGATAGGTGCAAGCTTTGCCTCGGTGTATCGGGGAGCGGCATATGCCATATCCCTTGAATAAGCCTTGCCGAAGTTTCCCTTGCTGTCAACATACGGGTGAAGAAGGGCTTCGTTTCCCTTTGCCATACGCACCATTGTTTCGTAGATGGCAGCGTCGCCGTGGGGATTGAGCTTCATTGTCTGACCGACTATATTTGCGGACTTTGTTTTGTTGCCTTCCAGCAGACCCATTTTATACATGGTATAAAGCAGCTTTCGGTGAGAGGGCTTGAAGCCGTCTATCTCGGGCAGTGCACGGGAAACGATAACGCTCATGGCATAGGGCATATAGTTTTTTTCGAGGGTGTCGGTTATCCTCTCCTCAACCACCTCGCCGCTGCCTGCGATATATGCGTTTATCTTAGGCTGTGCCTTCGTGGTGCTTTTGGGTTCCTTTTTTCTTGCCATGAGGTCAATACTCCTTTAGTTATTCTTCTTCCGCAGCCTCTTCAGCGTGGGCTGCCTTTATCATTATGGCACATTCAAGACGCTTTTTCATCATTTCGCAGGACATCTTGTAGGGGCTGAGAATGCTGCCTGCATACAGATAGTTGTTTGCGTTGCATCCGCCTGAGCAGTAGAACTTTGCCCAGCACTTCTTGCACTCTTCCTTGGTGTAGATGTGAGCGGAAGCAAACTGCTTCTTCATATCCATATTGAACTCGCCTGTGTGGATATTGCCCATTTTGAACTCGGTTATACCTGCAAACTGGTGGCAGGGGTAAATATCGCCCTCGGTGGTGATGGCAACGTACTCATTTCCCGAGCCGCAGCCTCTGAGTCTCTTGATAGCGCAGGGACCCTGATCCAGATCAAGCATAAAGTGGAAGAAATTAAAGTGCTTGCCCTTCTTTTCATTTATCAGCATAAGCTCCGCCAGTCTTTCGTATTCGCTGAAAATAGCGGGCAGCTCCTTTTCGGTGAGGGCATACTTTTCGTTATGGTCGCATACAACAGGCTCAACGGATATCTGGTCAAAGCCTAAGTCATAAAGATGGAACACATCGTTGGAGAAATCAAGATTGTACTTGGTGAAAGTACCTCTTACATAATAATTCTGGTAATGGCGCTTCTCGGCAAGACGCTTGTAGCGCTCAACTATCCTGTCATAGCAGCCTGTGCCGTCAACACGCTTGCGGACACGGTCGTTGACTTCCTTTCTGCCGTCGATGGACATAACGACGTTGGACATTTCCTTGTTGATAAAGTCCATTTTTTCGTCGTCCAGGAGCATGCCGTTAGTGGTGATGGTGAAGCGGAACCTCTTGCCGTACTCGGCTTCCTTGGAGCGGCCGTATTCAACCAGCTGCTTTACAACTTCCCAGTTCATGAGAGGCTCGCCGCCGAAGAAATCCACCTCAAGATTTTCCCTGTTGCCGGAGTTTTCAAGCAGGAAATCCAGTGCTTTCTTACCTGTTTCAAAGCTCATGACATTTCTGCCCATGCAGTAGTCGCCTGTGCCTGCAAAGCAGTATTCGCAGCGCAGGTTGCAGTCCATAGCGACCAGCAGGCACATTGCCTTTACGGGGGAGGCAACGGAGTATTTCGCAAACTTCTCGTAATCGTCCTCGGAGAACAGAATGTTTTCCTTGTGAAGCTCCTTTACCTCCTCATAGCAGGAGATGATCTCTTCCCTGTCATAGAATCTGGACAGCTTCTCGATAACATTCTCGGGACATACCTCGGCAAAGGGGGGGTGTACATTATCGAGCATATCATATGTAAGCTCGTCCACTATATGCACGCCGCCGCTGTGAACGTCGAGCACAATATTATAACCGCCCAGCTTGTATTTATGGATCATTTTACAAATTCCTTTCAGATCATCGGATAGAAGATTGAGGGTCACAGACCCTTAAATAGCAGTTAGAGGACAGAGGCCGGAAATTTCAGACCTCTATCCTCTATACCGAACCCTATGCGGATAAAATTACTTCTCGCACTCGCACTTCTGATTAGCAACAGTACATGAAGTCTTGCAAGCAGACTGGCAGGAAGCCTGGCATCTGCCGCAGCCGCCCTTAGTAGCAGTCTGCTTAAGGTTAGCCTTATTGATGGTCTTGATGTGCTTCATCTTAAATTTCCTCCCGAAAAAATAATTTAAACTAATTATATCACAGTTTTCCTGCAATTTCAATATCAAACGCAATATTCGTCATTTTTCACAGTTTTTTCTTGCAATATTTTTGTAAGCATTGCTAATCACCGAAAACAGGGCGGGTATTTACGCCTTTAAGACCGCCCAGAGCCGATGCGGAAAGGACTATCAGCAGCTTGCAGAAAAATCCTCCTGCGGAGAATATGCGGACGGTGAATGCGCCTATTATAAGCGTCAGGCAGAACACGGCTGCGCCGCAGATAAGCCCCGAGAGAAGTCCTTTCCTGCGCCTGCGGTTGGCGGATACGAAGGAGCAGGCAAAGCAGCCTGCGGCAAGGGCAGCCCCTGACATTGCCTTTACCGTGCCTGCGCTCATATCGCCCCAAGCGGCAAAGAATGAAAGAAAAACGGAAGCCAGAGCCAGCGCCCCGACCCCTGCAAATATTGATATAACAGCCGTGACCAGACGTTCACGTCGGGCGGCTGACCGCTGTGACAAGCGCATATAAGCCCTCCTTTGTACTGATTTGCACTGAATAGTACATTTTATGCAGCTGTGGGAGGGGATATGAGTAAAAGTGGAGCGGTTTGGCACAAAGCTTTGTTAAAAATGCTTGACAAGAATGAAAAATTACGGTATAATATTAAAGTATCATTACCACACGCCGGTGTGATGGAATTGGCAGACGTAGCGGACTCAAAATCCGCCGGGGCGACCCGTACCGGTTCAAGCCCGGTCACCGGCACCATGACCCTCAGGCAGCAATGCTGTCTGGGGGATTTTTGTTTTGTTAAAAAGCAAATATTTGAATTAAAATATAATTGTTTGTTGCAATTCATATAGATATGTGATGTTTTGTGCTAATTCAAATAAACTTGCATATCAAATGCGATCAATGAGCATATTGTACTTCTGTCAATATGCTCATTGGCGTTTCCATACATTTCCCCGACTTTTTTTGATTTTGCTATTGACGTTGGCTTATTCTCCTGTTATATCTGTACTATTATATAAGTATGACACATATCAGGGCGGTGAAATACATCGGTATAAGGCTCACGGAAACGTAAACATCTATTTTGCCCTGACCTTGACAATCAACAATGCAGAGAGTATAATTATACCTATATGGTATAATAAATATTTGCCAAGGAGGAATATACCATAGTTTTGTTGGCTACGCCTATCAAAGATGTTGAGGAGCGCAAACTTAAAATCGGGGAATTCTATTCAGGAATGACACCATATGCTTCCTGGCAGACCAATTACACATATACCGAAAATAATTCGCTGGGGCCTTCTGCGACAGTTGGCATAAATGTCGGGGCAAGTGCAGGAGTACAAAATGGACAGAATATGTCGGTAACTGATTTTACTGCTGATACGGAAAATTCATCTGTAACAGAAACAGAATCACAGTCAGATTCTCTGTCAAGCAGTGAAGCAACGGCAAAGTCAAACAGTAAGTCACATACTGATGGAACCAATAGCAGTAAAACAGAAAATCAAAGTACTTCTCATACGGAAGGAACAAATAAAACTAAATGCTGAAAGTATTATTTGCTTATACAGTGTTGGATATTTACCGGGCGGATTTTGGAACAGGTCATGTGCTATTATAAAAGTGATAATAATAGTTCTGAGGTGATGTTATGAATAGGAATGCTTATATTGACGGAATGATGGGCTTAGTTGTGGGCGATGCTCTCGGAGTTCCTTATGAATTTCGTTCAAGAGAACAAATGAAAGCAGAGTCTGCGACAGATATGATCGGATATGGTACATATAACGTGCCTGCAGGTACCTGGTCAGATGACAGCAGTATGGCTCTCGCCACGCTTGACGCTCTGAGAAATGGCTGCGATTTGGAAGCGATAATGCGGAATTTCGCAGATTGGCTTTATAACCGAAACTACACGCCTTACGGAGAGGTATTCGATATCGGTTTTACCTGTCGGACTGCTATTTCAAATTATGTTAAAAGCGGTAACATCAATACCTGCGGCTGCGGCGGAGAATATGAGAACGGCAATGGTTCTCTTATGCGTATTCTTCCTGCCTGTATCTATTTCTGCAATGAAGAGGTCAGCGGCAGGTCATCGGTAAATGAGATAATAAAAAATATTCATGCTGTTTCGGCTCTTACTCATTCGCATCTGAGGAGTATGATAGCCTGCGGATTATATTATTTCCTTGTAAAGGAAATAATAGTCGGTAGCGGAAGTATTTCCGAAAGGCTGCAGAAAGGCTTTAACAGCGGTTTTGCTTTTTATGAGGCTGATCCTGCAAATTTAACGGAACTTGCATATTACGAATCAATGAGGAGCATGGCGGAGTTTGCAAAACTGACTGACAGCGATATCAAAAGCTCGGGTTATGTTGTGTCTTCTCTGGAGGCTGCGGTGTGGTGTGCAGCAAATACATCTGATTACCGCAGCTGCGTTCTGAAAGCGGTCAATCTGGGGAGTGACACTGATACTGTTGCGGCGATAGCAGGAGGAATCGCCGGGCTGTATTACGGTTATGATGATATTCCCGAAAAGTGGAAGTCACTGATCGCCAAGCGTGAATGGATAGAACGGTTATGCCGTGAAATGTGATCAAAGGCTTTAATATCTTTCCAGATTTTCCCCCTGCCCATAAATGAATAACCCGCCCTTGCAATGGCAATAATTTTAGCAGATCATTGCAAAGGCGGGATCATATGTATTACAACAAAGTTGATATCAGCGGAGTTGACACATCATCTTTGACAGTGCTGAAAGAGCAGGAGAAAATGAAGCTGCTGAAAGAATACCGTGCAGGTGACAAAAGCGCCCGTGACAAGCTGATAAAAGGAAATCTTCGCCTTGTGCTCAGCGTGATACAGAAGTTCACAGGCAGGGGAGAAAATCCCGACGACCTTTTTCAGGTGGGGTGCATAGGTCTTATCAAGGCGATTGATAACTTCAACACCGAGCTTGATGTGCGGTTTTCAACTTATGCGGTGCCGATGATAAGCGGAGAGCTGCGGCGATACCTTCGGGACAACACTCCCATACGTATATCAAGGAGCCTGAGAGATCTTGCCTACCGTGCAATGCAGGCAAAGGAGGAGCTGACGGGAAAGCTTCACCGTGAGCCTGATATAACCGAGATAGCCGAGGCTGTGGGCTGCCCGAAGGCGGACGTGGTAATTGCGCTGGAAAGCATATCCGACCCTGTTTCGCTGTACGAGCCTATCTATTCCGACACAGGCGACACCCTTTATGTCCTTGACCAGATAGGCGACGACAGCAGCTGTGCAGGCTGGATAGACGAGCTTGCTCTTAAAGATGCGCTATCATCGCTGAATGAGCGTGAAAAGAAAATACTTTACCTGCGTTTCCTCATGGGACATACTCAGGTGGAGGTGGCAAAGGAGATAGGCATTTCCCAGGCGCAGGTCTCCCGTCTGGAAAAAAACACCCTTGACAAAATAAAGGGCAGTGACAACAAGTATCAGTGAAATAACAGCGGCATTCTTTTGGCTAAAGAGTGCCGCTGTTATTTTATGTATCTGCCGTGTTCATCGGAAAATTGCCGCAATGCGTAAAATTGCCGTAAAACCTTGCATAAAATGCGCAAATCACTTGAAAAAGTGAAAAAAGTGTGATATTATAATCTGTAAAGTCATATTTATAATGGAAATTTTCGGAGGAATGTTTCTTGAACGACTATATTTATCACAATACCACAAAGATAATATTCGGCAGGTCAGCCGAAAAATATATCGGAAGCGAATGCAAGGCTCTGGCTGACGGTGGAAAGGTCCTGCTGCTGCTCGGCGGCGGAAGCGCAAAAAAGTCAGGGCTTTATGACAAGGTTGTTGCTTCGCTGAATGAAAGCGGTGTTGAGTTCACGGAGCTGTGGGGCGTTCAGCCAAATCCACGCATTGATAAGGTGCGTGAGGCTGCCATGACCGCAAAGCGTGAGAATGTCTCACTTATCCTTGCTGTGGGCGGCGGAAGCGTTATCGACACGGCAAAGGCTGCTGCGGCAGGCGCTCTTTATGACGGCGACCCATGGGATTTCTACAGCGGCGCTGCAAAGCCTGTCAAGGCTCTTCCGCTGGGCGTGGTGCTTACCATTCCTGCGGCAGGCTCTGAAAGCTCCATGGCTTCGGTCATCTCAAATCCCGAGACCAACGAGAAGATAGGCTGCTCGGCTGAGTGCTATCTGCCGAGGTTTGCAGTGATGAACCCCGAGAACACCTACACTCTTCCCCCTTACCAGACTGCCTGCGGTGCGTCCGATATGCTGGCGCATCTTATGGAAAGATATTTCGTCAACGCCAAGTGCTGCGACCTTACCGACAGGCTCATTGAGGGAGCGGCTCAGACGGTCATCAGGTTTGCTCCTCTTGCGCTGGAGTCTCCCGAGGATTATGATATCCGTGCGGAGCTTATGCAGACAGGCTGCATCGCTCACAACAATCTGCTTGACTGCGGCAGGGGAGAGGATATCGGCAGAGGCGGCGACTGGGCTTCACATCAGTTGGAGCATCAGCTTTCCGCTTACTATGACATTGCCCACGGCGCAGGACTGGCTATAATCTTCCCGGCATGGATGAAGTTTGTGAGAAAGTCAAATCCCGCAAAGCTGGAGCAGTTCGGCAGAAGAGTTTTTCATCTTGAGGGAAGCGGCGATGAGGTCATCGACATGATGATATCCGAGCTTGAAAAATTTTTCCGTTCTATAGGAATGCCCACACGTCTGTCCGACATAAACATAGGATGTGAGCATTTCAGGAAAATGGCGGAGAATGCGGTAAGGATAAAGCACAATAAGCTTGGCTCATACGTCCGTCTCACAGCAGATGACGCAGAGGAGATATACAGGCTCGCACAGTAAAAAAATAAGGCAATATAACGGCTTCATAAAGGCAAAGATTATGAGGATATGTGAAAAATGTCGAAAAAAGTGTTTCATTTTACTTTCAGTCAGCTTTCACATAATTTACACAATGGCAGGGTATTATATAACTGTACTCGAAAAGAGTACGGAATTTCATTTCAAGCTTTTATAAAGATTGTGTTTACCCCGCACGGTCTTATAAAAGAACCCCAAATTTGCTCTGCGGGGTTTTACCCCTACCTCGCAGAGAATCCCCCATAATCCTATATCATGATCTTGCCCTCGGAGCCTTGCTTCGGGGGTGCCTTTTTTATCAGGCTTTTTTAAACATATTATCAATACATTTGACTTAAAAAGGATGGTTTTATTTTATGGAATATGCCGCGATAATTTTGCTGATAATCATGTCAGCATTCTTTTCGGCGACCGAAACAGCATTTTCATCGGTAAACAAAATTCGTCTCAAGCATGAGGCGGCAAACGGCAACAAAAAGGCTGCAAGAGCGCTTAAAATTACTGAGAATTTCGACAAGACCCTTACCACCATACTGGTAGGAAACAATATAGTAAATATCCTCTCCACATCGCTGGGCACTGTGATATGCACCGAGCTTTTCGATGCAAAGGGTGTTGGTATTGCAACTGTCACTATGACAGTTCTTATACTCATCTTCGGCGAGATAATGCCCAAGAGCCTTGCAAAGGAAAATGCGGAAAAATTCGCACTTTCGTTCGGCGGACTTCTGAATGTGTTCATTGTGGTGCTGACACCTGTCACATTCATTTTCAGAGGACTGAAAAATCTGGTGTCAAAGCTCTTTAAATCAGGCAGCGACGCTCCCTCTGTAACCGAGGACGAGCTGAAATATATCATCGACGAGATCGAGGAAGAGGGCGTTCTGGAGGAGCAGGAAAGCGACCTTGTGCGCTCCGCTCTGGAGTTTGATGACAAGAACGTTTCCGAGGTGCTTATCCCCCGTGTGCGCATAACTGCCGTGGAGAAGAACGACAGCTTGGAGCATATAAGAGAGCTGTTTTTCACCGAACAGTATTCCCGTATGCCCGTGTATGAGAAAAATATCGACAACATAATCGGATTTATCCACGAGCGTGATTTCTTCAAGCTCACAGTAAGCGACGAGCACGCCGATGGCATCGAGTCGATCATCCATGAGGTGATCTATATCACCGAGTTCCAGACAGTATCGGAAGTCCTTGCAAGAATGCAGAAGGAAAAGATACATATGGCGATAATCAAGGACCAGTACGGCGGAACCTACGGCATGGTAACAATGGAGGACCTTATTGAAGAGCTTCTGGGTGAGATATACGACGAGACAGACGAGGAGGATCACTCCTTTATCAAGATAAGCGACAATGAGTATGACGCAGCAGCAGACTTTAACCTGAGAGAGTTTGAAGAAAAGCTGGGACTTCCCGAGGATACCATCAAGAGCGAGAGCTATACTCTTGGCGGCTGGGCGCTGGAGCTTTTCGGACGTATCCCACAGGCCGGGGACGAGGTAAAGGACGGCGTCTTTACACTAAAAGTCCTTGAAGCGGAGGAAAACAGGATAATCAGGCTGAAAATAACAGTTGATAAGCCTGATGAAAGTGAAAATAAGGATAGCGAATAAATCAAAACGGGTCGGTACAAAATGTATCGACCCGTTTTCATTTTCAGAAAAATATTATATTGCAGGCAGAGGCTCCGCCGAATTTTGTCACTGCCCATACGACAAGGAGAGCTATCCCCACCGAAAGCGCCGCTGCCGCAAGCTTTGCAAGAACTCCGCATATGCCCTTGTACCTTGGAGTAGCAAAGATAAATCCGCCTGCCGTTATAAGCCCGGCTATCCATGCGGTTATGAGAAGTATCGTCTGCGCCGCATAGAAATGCTCGCTGAATGTTTCCATGCCCGCAATACAGCGCACTCGCATCAGTATGTATGAAGCTGCCAATGAAAATATCATCAGCCGCAGTCCAAGCCGTACCGCACCATTTGACATAAAAGCTCCGCCCTTCGCAAGTATTTGTTTTTACGAAGTCCTTTGCTTTTTTTGTTCCTTACTCCACAGGGCAGCTGCCGATGCACTGGCTTTTTGCGCTGGCAAGTATCTGGTCTTCCGTGTAAATGCCCACCTGAGTTGCATTTATGGGCTTGCTGCTCCAGACAGCGTATTCCACGGAATTTCCGTCAGCGGATATCTTGAAGCCGTAGTAGCCCGAAAAATCCTCACCCATGAATTTGCTTATGTCTATCTGAGTTCCGCTTGATGTCTGTGCAACAGTGCTGTTTGCCCCCATGAAAACACCGCTGTCGCCTGCCAACATGACCTCTTCGTCATTGGTGTGCATATCGAGAAGAGCCAGTGCCGCACCGCTGTAAACGTTCTTTGCATTGGCAATGGCAGTCTGCGCTCTCGCCTGACGGGTGTAGCCTATCATCGTCGGGATAAGTATTGCGGCAAGCGCTGCAACGATGGCAAGAACCACTATCAGCTCGATAAGCGTGAAGCCCCTTAATTTCTTTTTGTTCATATTCCCCGTCCTCCTGAAATTGCAATTTTTTCACTAATTTTATTATACTTATTTTACATAGCTATAGATGAAATTTGCGTTAAAATTCATAGTATAAACTGTTAATATTAGTATATGCGGCAGATTTTGAAAAGGTTCGTCATATTTACGAAAATCTTTGCCCTGTGTTTTCGGCATTTTATCAAAAATCATAGAAAATTACCGAAAAATTAGCACCATTTTCTGTATCAATGACAGTTTTACTTTTGCCAAATATATGTTATAATATCTTTGTACGTGAGAATCTATTTGCTTTACATATAATATTTCTGAGAAACAGAGAGGAATACAGAAATGTCCGATAACTTCAACGACGGAGCGTGTGCGATATCCCCGAAGAGAATGCTGGCTCTTGCGGCTGCCGTTCTGTCCGTTTTAATGCTGGCAGGCTGCGCAGGCAAAAATGAGACGGCTGACTTTGACGAGGCTGTGGATTATGAATATTATTCCGAGGAAGAGGCTGAGACTGAGCCTACTCTCGGTTCTTCCGAGACCGTGACGGAGGCTGTCACAGAAATTTTGGAAGATGAGACTGTTGACTCCGAAACAGTGTCGGCGGAAAAGGCAGCCAGCTCCCAGACTGAGGCTGTGACCGAGATATCTGCCGAGACCACGGTTTCAACTGCTCCCGCAGTGACCGAGACTTCTCCTCAGATCCCTGCTGAGACTACCGTTCCCGCAACTACAGCTGCTCAAGCATCTGAGGTCGTTACCGACTGCTCGGTACCAATGGCAGAGGTGCCCGTTACAACAGCTGCGCCTACGGACTATGACAGTGAGTTCTTCTCGGAGGATCTGTTCATCGGCGACTCTATTTCTACAGGATATTCCCTTTACGGATTTTTGAATGACAGGAACGTTTTTGCAAAGGTGGGTCTTAACCCCTCAACAGTGCTTACAAAAACAGTTTCCACCTGCTTCGGCGACATCGGCATTTCAGATATGCTTACATATACCACACCAAAGCGTGTGTATATAATGCTTGGCTCCAACGGTATCCAGTGGCTTTCTGTGGATAATATGCTCAAATCCACCGATACTCTGGTAACGCTCATCAAGACCGCCTGCCCCGATACAGAGGTCATGATAATCAGCGTGCCTCCCGTTACTCCCGAGTATGCCGCTACCGTCAAGGATATTGACGTTATGGCAAAGATAAACGAGTATAACGACAGCCTTAGCGACTACTGCACAGAAAAGGATATGCTTTTTGTTGATGCGGCTTCCGTGCTGAAAAGCTCCACGGGATATTTCAATTATTCCTATGCCGAGTCGGACGGAATGCACTTCAAGTCCTCTGCATACAGAACACTGCTTTCAAAGATCCAGGCAGATGTGACCGCATTTGAGGAAACCAAGGCTGAGGAAGCCGAGAAAGAGGCTGAGACCGCCGTTTCCGATGAAGCTGAGGTAACAACCGCTCCCGAAGAGACTGAGGAGACTTCCGCAGCTGCAGAAGAGACTACAAGCACTTCTGCCGATGAAAAGAAGCCTGCCGCAAGCTCAAAGAAGAGTGCTTCCGACAGCAAAACAGGCGGAAAGACCTCGGATACCAAAACATCTGAGACCAAAAAGAAGTAATTACCCATTGAGGAATTTTTTAAATGACAGATAATATAAACTATCAGGCTATGCTTGAGAGAACGATCGCAGCCCGTGACGGAACGCCGTCCCTGCTGCTCCACAGCTGCTGCGCTCCCTGCTCAAGCTATGTTCTGGAGTATCTTTCCCGTTATTTCCAAATAACGGTTTTTTATTATAACCCCAATATTTACCCACCCGAGGAGTTTTTCAAGCGCCGCACGGAGCAGGAGAGATTCATCTCGCTGATGCCTGCGGAAAATCCCATAAGCTTCATCGGTGCGGAATATGAAAGCGAGAGCTTTTATGAAATGGTAAAGGGGCTTGAAAAAATACCCGAGGGCGGCGAAAGATGCTTTGCCTGCTACAGACTGCGCCTTGAAAAAACGGCAAAGCTTGCAGCGGAAAAGGGTTTTGACTACTTTACCACCACGCTTTCCATAAGTCCTCACAAGAACGCCGGGAAGCTCAATGAGATAGGCGGGGAGCTGGCGGAGAAATACGGCGTAAGCTATCTTTTCTCCGATTTCAAGAAGAAAAACGGCTACAAGCGTTCAACAGAGCTGTCAAAAATATACGGCATTTACAGGCAGAATTACTGCGGCTGTGTCTTTTCCATGAGAGAAACGGAGGAAAGAAATAAATGCAGGGAGCAGTGATCGTTACGCCCCGTCTTTATTTGAGAAGAATGGGCAATGAGGATATTGCGCCGCTCAGTGCCATTTTGCAGGATAAGGACGTTATGTACGCTTATGAGCACGCTTTTTCCGATGAAGAGGTAAGGCAGTGGCTTGACCGCCAGATGAAGCGGTATGAATAATACGACTTCGGGCAGTGGGCTGTCATTCTCAGAGAGAATGAATGTATGATAGGTCAGTGCGGCATTACGATGCAGTAAGTTCCCGAGGAGCTTGTCAGCGGGGGAATGGTGCCCGAGATAGGCTATCTTTTCCGAAAGGACTGCCGGCATAAGGGGTATGCTGCCGAGGCGGCTTCTGCCTGCAGGGAATATGCTTTCAATGTGCCGGGCTTCAATGAGATATACTCTATCATAAGAGACAACAATATACCGTCACAGAATGTGGCAAAAAGGAACGGAATGCCCCCTGCGGGTACTTTCGTGAAGCATTATTACGGCATGGATATGCCGCATATATTATACAAGGCTGAAAGGAAATGAAATTATGCTTACAAGCAAACAAAGAGCTTATTTAAGAGGAATTGCCGCTAAGGAGGACACCATTTTTCAGGTGGGCAAGGGCGGTATCGGAGAAAATCTCATCGACCAGGTAAGAGATGCTCTCAAGGCAAGAGAGATCGTTAAAATAAAGGTATTGGACGCTGCAATGCTTTCCGCTGCGGAGGCTGCCGAAGCTCTGGCAGAGGGCACAAAGTCCGAGGTAGTGCAGGTAATAGGCAACAAGCTCACACTCTTCAAGAGAAATCCCCAGGAGCCTAAGATTGAGCTTCCTTCCTCAAACAAGAAAAAGTGATAACAGCACTTTTCGGCGGCAGCTTTGACCCTGTTCACAAGGGGCACGTCAATGCCGTAAGGTCGCTGCTGGATACTATCCCGCAGATTGACAGAGTTATCATTATGCCTGCGTTCCTGAACCCCTTCAAGGCAAATGCCATGTCTCCTGCTGACGGTAAAGACCGTATGGAGATGTGCAGGCTTGCTTTCGGGAGCATACCTGTTTGTGAGGTATCCGACTACGAGATAAGCAAGGGCGGAGTAAGCTACACGGCGGTAACGCTGGAGCATCTGCGTGAGATATATCCGGGTGACAGGCTGATACTTACAGTTGGCAGCGATTCGCTGGAGTCGCTCCCCAGATGGCACAGGGCAGGGGATATCATAAAGATGGCTGAGATCGCTGCGGCTGCACGCTCCGATGAGGATATGGGCAGGATAAAAGGCTATGCGGACAATATCAGGCGGCTGGGCGGCGTGGTGCATATCATCAAGACCCGACCCTTTGACATCTCGTCAACCGAAATTCGTGAAAAAATTTTAAACAATCAGGATATATCTTGCTATATTGAGGAAGATGTAGTAAAATATATAGTGTGTAATAAAATTTACAGAAACGGTGATAGTTTTGGATGCTCAGATGTGCAGTGTTAATATAAACGAATTAAGGGATATCCTTAAAATAAGGCTTTCCAAGAAAAGATACACCCACAGCCTTAATGTGGCGGACGCCGCACTGAAGCTGGCGGAGAAATACGGCGCTGATATCGAAAAGGCTTACCTTGCGGGACTGGTGCATGATATCTGCAAGGAAGTTCCCACCGATGAGCAGCTTGCCATGGCTCAAAAGTGCCGTCAGGGCATTGATGAAACGGAGCAGAAGATACCTGCCCTTTATCATGCGGCGGCAGGTTCGTGGTACGGCGAGAATGTGCTCCATATCCATGATGAGGATATTCTCAATGCCGTCCGCTATCATACCACAGGCAGAGCAGGAATGTCACGCCTGGAGGAATGTGTGTATCTTGCCGACCTTATTTCCGAGGACAGGACATATAAGGACGTGGGAAGAATGAGGAGACTTGCTTTTGAGGATATAAACGGTGCAATGCTGGAAGCCGCAAGGTTTACTCTCAGCGACGTTATCGCCAAAGGCTCGTTTATCCCCGAAAATTCCATGCAGACATACAATTATTATACAGCACTAATTAAACAGGACAAGTGAAAGGAGTAATGCAGATGACGCAGAATGAGGCTCTGGAGCTTATCGTAAAAACTCTTGACAGCAAAAAAGCCGAGGATATCAAGGTAATAAAGATAAAGGAGCTTTCCGTACTTGCGGATTATTTCGTAATAGCCGACGGTACGTCAAGCACCCAGACCAGGGCGCTGGCGGACGAGGTCGAGTTCAGGCTAAAGGAAGCGGGACTTGCACCAAATCAGATACAGGGCAACAACGGTTCCAACTGGATAGTTCTTGACTACGGTGATATCATTGTGCACGTTTTCTCAAGAGACCAGAGGGATTTTTACAATCTGGAGCGCCTCTGGAGAGACGGCGAGGAGATAGACATTTCATCTATGATAGACTGATTGACATAAGGGGTAAATATGGACAACAATAACAACAGCTATGCTAATCTTTACGGCGATGAAAATCCAAAGGGCGATGTTGTTCCTCCGGGGGTGCTTCCGCCTGAGGCTGAGGAGGTCATATACACCTATGACCCGCAGCTTATAAAAAAGGGAATGATAAAGACAAGGGTAATCGGCGTGATAATTACCGCTCCTGCGGTGGTGGCATTTTTCGCAATGCTGATGCTGAGCTTTACAACATCAGGCTCGGTGGAAACGGTCATAGCGCTTTTATTGCTTATACCTATTGCGCTGTATATGGTGCTGACAGTCACATATATGCTGGGCAGCAACGTATCGAGGATCATTATCGGCGTGCTGGCGGCAGTGGACTTCGGACTTCAGGTACTTGGCTTTTTTGGTGCGTTAATTGTGGCAGCGGGCAATGCCTATAACGGCGTCAGCTCGTATATCGCAGTTGAGCTTATTGTGACAGCGATAAGCTTCGTTCCCTTGTGGTTTACTTTGATCGACAAAAGTGTAAGAGCTTATTTTAACAGCAATAAATGAAAAGGGGTATAATAATGGACGAACTTAATATGGATTCTCTTGATCTTCCTGAGATGGAACATGACTACAGCGACGTTCCCGACGCATCTGAGGGGCTTGACGAGCCTGCACGCACATCACCTGCCTTTGGCGCAGGGGAGGACCTTTCTGATATAGAAATGCCTGTCCTCAGCGAGATGGACGGCTCTGCTCCCGTTCAGCCCGTAAAGGCTGAGCCTCAGAAGCAGGCGCCTGTACAGGCATCTGTGCAGACATCTGCTCAGATATCCGAAATGGGAGGCGTTTCTCCTATGGGCGGAATTTCTGAAATGGGTGCTTCGTCAAACAATACTTCCGCAACCGGAAGTCCTGCCGCAAACAGCATGACAGGCACAGCTTCCGTGAGCGGCATTTCCGAAATGGGCGCATCTTCATACAGCGCACCAAAAAGAAATGTGCAGCCTGCGGCTCCCGTATCGGGCGGATATACTCCCGTATCGGGCGGCACTGCAAGCACAGGCACTCAGAACAACGGCGCAGCAAGCTACAGCAGTGTTTACAACAGGAACGATCAGGGCTCGGCTCAGAGAACAAACGACTTTTTTGCCGCAACCGAGCAGATGAATGCCGAAAAATATGAAAGAGGTCACGGCAAGGCAAATGTGCTGGGCATCATTTCCATTGTCCTTGGTGCATTTACCATTCTCGGACACCTGGAGGTAAGCTTAGTCGGACTTCTGGGCATTGTACTGGGCGGACTTATCATCTACCATGCCCTGAAATTCATGAAGCAGAGCGAAAAATCACGCCGCATACTGGCATGGCTCTATGTGTGGGATCTTATTGATTGCATACGTGGAATTATAATGCTTGCAAACGCAAATCAGCTCTTAGATGATATGGGAATTGAAGCGTCCTCGTTAATAGGCGTGACAAGATTCATATATATCCTTGGCATTATCTTCAACGGCGTAATGACATATTTCTTTATGTTCAATTCCGCTGTTCATGACTATACCATTGATGACAGCCGATGAATGATATGAACGACGACTTTGAGCTTCCGCCTCTTCCGAAGGAAACGGTGTTTTCCTCCGAGGTGGGGGATATTGACGAAGAAAATGACAGCGCCGCAGCCGATGATCTGACTGAAGCTGTGGCAGCGCCAAGCATGACCGATATGGACGGCAATCCTGCGGAGACGCCTCCTGCGGAGGATTACAAGAGCGCTAACCGCCGTGAGACCGTTATCAGGGAAATGGCGGAGCTTCCGCCTCAGAAAAGCGCTGCCGAAAGGCGGCAGGAGTACCTTGATGAGCTGAAAAAGGAACGTGAACAGCTGCAGGCCTTCAAAAAGGACGCAGTAATGTTCTTTGGCTGCTTTATCGCACTTGCACTCATATATCTGGCAGCAGACCCAACGCCTCTGCCTGTGTGCATTGCTCTTGTTGAGGCAGGAATTGCATGGCTCATAGTAAGGGGCAGCCAGATAGCACGGCTCATGCTGCTGATAATGCTGCCCATAAATACTGCGCTGGGAGCTGCAAGCTTCGGCGGAGCGTTTGACAGGTTTGCGTGGTTCATGACAGAGATACACGTAAGGGGATTTCTTCCCGACAACTTCAAGAAAACAGCATATCTCATAATGGCGGTAGTGTCAGCGGGACTGTTCGTTTTCCTGCTCTTTAACAGGAGGATAAGCACCTACTTCTCCGATCCCGAAAACGAGATAGACGATATTCTGAGCCACGGCGTAAAGATAGGCAGGCGCAGAAGACGCTTCAAATAATGTTATACCTGCGGTTTTCCGCATCAAATAAAGCAAAGGAATGATTATTTTGGAAAGATACGATTTTGCCTCGGTTGAACCCAAATGGCAGAAATACTGGGAGGAGCATGAGACATTCAAAACAGATGTCTGGGACTTTTCCAAGCCCAAGTTCTATGCCCTCGATATGTTTCCCTATCCTTCGGGAGTAGGTCTCCATGCGGGACACCCTGAGGGCTACACAGCAACCGACATAGTATCAAGAATGAAGAGAATGCAGGGCTACAATGTCCTTCACCCTATGGGATATGACTCTTTCGGTCTGCCTGCTGAGCAGTATGCCGTAACTACAGGTCATCACCCCAACGGATTCACTCAGAAGAATATCGAGACATTCTCAAAGCAGCTCAAGGAGCTGGGCTTTGACTATGACTGGTCAAAGATGATCGCTACCTCTGACCCCAAGTTCTACAAGTGGACTCAGTGGATATTCAAGCAGCTTTATCTTGACGGCTATGCAAAGTATGTTGATATGCCCGTAAACTGGTGCGAAGAGCTGGGCACTGTTCTTTCCAATGATGAGGTCATTGACGGAAAATCAGAGCGCGGCGGATTCCCTGTTGTAAGAAAGAATATGAAGCAGTGGGTAATAGATCAGCCTGCTTTTGCGGAAAAGCTTCTTGAAGGTCTGGACGAGATAGACTGGCCCGAATCCACCAAGGCTATCCAGAGAAACTGGATCGGCAAATCCACAGGTGTTGAGGTAAAATTCAACATCGTCGGCGGCGGAGAGTTCAGCATCTACACCACCTGTATCGAAACTATTTACGGTATCACCTTTATGGTGCTTGCTCCTGACGGACAGATCGTCAAGGACCTTATGCCCCGTATCGAGAACAAGGAAGAGGTTCAGGCATACATCGACGAAACTCTCAAAAAGAACGATATGGATCGTACCGAGCTCAACAAGACCAAGTCAGGCTGCGAGCTCAAGGGCGTTACCTGCATAAATCCCGTAAACGGCAAGGAAGTAAGAATGTTCATCGGCGACTTCGTTCTTGCAAGCTACGGCACAGGTGCGGTAATGGCAGTACCTTCCCATGACCAGAGAGACTTTGAGTACGCTGTTGCTCACAATATCGACATGATACAGGTAATCGACGGCGATGAAAAGCTGGGACACGTTGATGTTTCCGAAAAGGCTTTTGAAAAGGGCGATTACCTTGGAAAGGGCTACAGACTTATCAACTCCGAGGAGTTCACAGGTCTTACCGTTGAAGAGGCTAAGGAAGCCATCACTGTAAAGCTTGAAAAGATGGGCGTTGCCAAGAGGACAACAAACTACCATTTCAGAGAGTGGATATTCGCACGTCAGCGCTACTGGGGCGAGCCTGTTCCTGTAGTTCACACTGAGGACGGCGGAATACACGTACTTGATGATGATGAGCTTCCTCTTATCCTTCCCGAGCTTGAGGATTACAAGGGCAAGAACGGAAAGGCTCCCCTTGAAAATGCCACCGAGTGGAAGAAGTATGACCACAACGGCATAAAGGGTACAAGAGAAACATCTACCATGCCCGGAAGCGCAGGCTCCAGCTGGTATTATTTCAGATACATTGATCCCGATAATGACAAGGAATTTGCAAATCAGGAGCTTTTAAAGCACTGGATGCCCGTTGACCTTTACATCGGCGGCCCTGAGCACGCTGTAGGCCATCTGATGTATTCAAGAATATGGAACAGATATCTGTACGATAAGGGCCTTGCTCCTACAAAGGAACCCTTCAAGAAGCTGGTTCACCAGGGTATGATCCTGGGCGAGAACGGCATCAAAATGGGCAAGAGATATCCCGAGTTCGTTATCAACCCCAGCGATATCGTAAGAGACTACGGCGCTGATACTCTCCGTCTTTACGAGATGTTCATGGGCCCTCTGGAGGTTTCCAAGCCCTGGAGCAGCGCAGGCGTTGAGGGTGCAAAGAGATTTATCGTAAGAGTATGGAACTTCTTTACCGAGCCTGCTAATCTGACGGATGATAATGACGGTGCTCTCACCAAGATATATCATCAGACAGTGAAGAAGGTCACCGATGATTTCGAGGCTCTCGCATTCAATACCGCTATCAGCCAGCTCATGATTTTCATGAACGCTGCATACAAGGCAGGCAAGTGCCCCAAGGAATATGCCGAGGGCATTATCAAGATGATGTCCTGCATAACTCCTCACGTATGCGAGGAAATGTGGCAGAAGCTGGGTCATAATGATACCATCGCTTACGAGCCATGGCCTGTTTATGACGAGAAGGAGCTTGTTGTTGATACCATCGAAATTGCTGTTCAGATAAACGGCAAGGTAAGAGGCAAGATCAACGTAGGCGTTGACGAGGATCAGGATTCCGCTATTGCCAAGGCAAAGGCAAATCCCGATGTCGCAGCAGCGATCGAGGGCAAGAATATCGTCAAGGAGATCTACGTAAAGGGTCGAATTGTAAATATCGTTGCAAAGTAATCAATTTGCACAAAAAAGCACCTGAAAATTCTGCGTTCTTTTTAATGCAGACACTTGACAAAATGGCTTGATATATTGTATAATGTAAAAGTTATATCGTATATAATCCTCTGCCGCAGGGCAAAGGGAGGGAACAAAGTTGGCAGAAATTCATGTTGGAAAGAACGAGACTCTGGAAACCGCTCTTAAGCGCTTCAAGAGAAGCTGCGCTAAGGACGGCGTAATCGCTGAGGTTCGTAAAAGAGAACACTATGAGAAGCCTTCGGTTAAGCGCAAGAAGAAGTCCGAAGCTGCTCGTAAGCGTAAATATTGATATTTTATATCGTATCGCTTGAGTTCAAGGCGGCGGCAGTTTATCTGCCGCCGTTTTTATCTTTCACTTGACAAATCACCGTGCAAACGGTATAATAGTAAATGCGAGTAAGCTATGCGGTTGAACGCTTTTTGCGTTAGGAAAGTCCGGGCATCACAGAGCAGGGTAGCTGCTAACGGCAGCCGAGGGTGACCTTAGGGAAAGTGCAACAGAGATATACCGCTGATTTTTTCAGTAAGGGTGGAAAGGCGAGGTAAGAGCTCACCGGGGCAGCGGAGACGCTGCTGCCATGTAAACCCTATCCGATGCAACGTCTATTGGTACGTGTACGTCAATGTCTGCTCGGCAGGCGTACCGTAAAGACGGCTAAAGCGTTTCGGCGACGATCCGCTCAGATAGATTTCCGCACACGACAAAACCCGGCTTATCGGCTTAGTCGCATCTATATGTAAATTTCGGAGCTGTTTCAGTTATGCTGCAACAGCTCCGATTTTTTTATTATATTATTATAATTTTCAGCTGCCGAGAATTTTTTTCAGATCGTCGGCAGGCTCGCTTGTGGGAGTGATGTTATAAAGCTCCACAAGCTTTGAAAGCACATTGTCCGATACAAAGGCGGGGATAGTGGGGCCAAGGTAAATGTTCTTTATGCCGAGCCACAAAAGGGTCAGCAGAATGCAGACCGCCTTCTGCTCGTACCATGACAGCACAAGGGTGAGGGGCAGGTCATTCACGCCGCAGCCGAATGCGTCCGCAAGGGCAAGGGCTATCTTGATGGCGCTGTATGCGTCGTTGCACTGACCGCAGTCAAGTATTCTGGGGATACCCTCGATATCGCCCAGGTCAAGGTCGTTAATGCGGTATTTTCCGCAGGCAAGGGTCAGGATAAGAGTGTCTGGCGGTGTGAGCTTTGCAAAATCGGTGTAATAGCTTCTGCTGGGAGATGCGCCGTCGCAGCCGCCGATAAGGAAAAAGTGCTTTATTTTTCCCGCCTTGACAAGCTCGATTATCTTTTCTGCGTGGGAAAGCACGGCATTTCTGGCAAAGCCCGTGATGACTGTGCTTCCGCCGTTCATGCCTGTCATGTGCTTGTCCTCGTCATAGCCTCCGCACTCTATCGCCTTTTCGATAACGGGGGTGAAGTCCTTGTCATCGCCAATGTGGCACAGCTCGGGATATGACACGATGGACGTAGTGAACACCCTGTCGCAGTAGCTCTGGCGCACGGGCATGATGCAGTTTGTGGTGAAAAGGACAGGCGCAGGAATGTTGTGGAACTCAGACTGCTGGTTCTGCCAGCCTGTGCCGAAGTTGCCTTTAAGGTGAGGATATTTTTTCAGCTCTGGATAGCCGTGGGCAGGGAGCATCTCGCTGTGGGTGTAGATGTTTATACCCTTGCCCTGTGTCTGCTCCAGAAGAAGCTTCATATCGTGGAGGTCATGACCGCTGACAACGATAAAGGGACCTTTTTCAACAGTCAGGGGAACTTCTGTGGGCACAGGCTGACCGTAGGCTTCGGTGTTGGCAGCGTCAAGCATTTCCATGCACTTGAAATTCACTTCGCCCGTTTTGAGTACCAGCTTCAGCAGGTCATCGGGGAATTTATCCTCGCCAAGAGTGTAAAGAGCCTCGTACAGAAAATCGGTCACAGTCCTGTCTGTCTTTCCCAGCGCATAGGCGTGATATGCGTATGCCGCCATACCCTTTATTCCGAAAAGGATAAGGGATTTAAGGGAGCGTATGTCCTCGTGTGCGTCCCATATCATATTCATGTCATAGTCCTCGAACTTTTCGGCATTCACACGGCCCTTTTCCTGCTCGACCTCTGTTTTCATCTTTTTAATAGTAACATCGTTGAAATTAACGTTGGTGATGGTGGTAAAAAGCCCTTTGAGAATAAGAACATCTGTCTTATCGGTGGGATTGCCCGACTTTGATGCCCTTGCAAGTCCTATGAGAGCGCCTGTAAGCTCGTCCTGGTAATTTGCGGTGTCCGACTTTTTGCCGCACACGCCAACTTTGCCGTCACAGGCGACGTTGTGAGCAGTCTGCTGGCACTGGAAGCAAAACATTTCTTTCATTTTCTTTCCTCATTTCCGTTGTTATTGTGATGTTCGCTGTAACTATTATCTGCATAATTTACGTATTGATACCCATGGATTATATTCGGTTAATAATTGATTACAGTTTGGTACAGGTGTAGCAATTTTACAAAACACATTGTATAATTGAATGTAGAATAAAACGGGATATTTATCCCACTGTCATTTTGGAGGCTTTTTATGAAACAGGACAGAAAAAAGCGCTCTCGTGTATCAAAGCTCACCGACACAAATACGCCATTTGCACGGCTGTTGTTAGTTCCGAGCCTGGCGGGAGTTCTTGTATTCTTTATCATTCCGTTTATGATCGTTATCTGGTATTCATTCCTCGATAATCCCATAAATAAAGACTTTGTTTTCCTGAGAAATTATCAGGTGCTTTTCAAAAACAACGCCTTTATCACTGCGGCAAAAAACACACTGATACTTTCGGCGGTGGCAGTTCCGCTGGCTGTGGTGCTGTCGCTGGGTCTGGCAAGCCTGCTGGATTCCAAGATACCGGGAAAAAGTATGTTCCGAACATTTTTCCTCTGCCCCATGATGGTTCCCGTGGCTTCCGTCGTGCTGATATGGCAGGTAGTGTTTGACTATAACGGTACCCTCAATGCGGTGCTTGGTGAATGGTTCCAGGCACAGCCGGTTGACTGGATGAAATCCAGCAAGTGCCTTATGGTGGTCGTTCTGCTGTTTTTGTGGAAAAATCTGGGCTACAACATGATACTTTTCCTTGCGGCGCTGAACAATATCCCCCGTGATTGCCTTGAGGTTGCGGAGCTGGAGGGCGCAGGCCCCTTGTACAGGCTTCTGCACATAAAGCTCAGGTATCTTTCGCCGACTATCCTTTTTGTAACTATCCTCTCGCTGATAAACTCCTTCAAGCTTTTCCGAGAGGTGTATCTGCTGACAGGCGATTATCCCTTTGAGGATCTTTACCTGCTGCAGCACTTTATGAACAACACCTTCAAGTCGCTGGATTATCAGAAGCTTTCTGCGGCGGCTATGATAATGTCACTGGTAATGGTGGTAATTATCGGAGCGCTGTTCATCATCGACAATAAATTCGGAGAGGATGTGGAAGAATGACAAAAAAGAAGAAGCCTTCTCCCCAGAAAATACTCAGGCAGATATTGCTGGTGCTCATGACCATATTTGCCGCTGTTGCCGCAGTGATATTTTTGCTGCCCACTGTGCTTACCATCACAAACTCATTTATGTCCCAGACGGAGATAAACGCAAACTACGGCGTTGTCTTTAACTCCGTTACCGACAGCAAGACCTTTATCTCAAAGACCGTCAATCTGAAATTTATTCCCGACATAGTAAGCTTCAGCCAGTATTTCTCGGTGCTGTTCAAGACTCCCGATTATCTGCTGAAATTCTGGAACTCAGCAATACTTACAGTGCCTATCGTAATATTCCAGACGGTGGTGGCGCTCTTTGCTTCCTACGGCTTTTCAAGGCTCACGGGAAAGCTTAAAGAGATAATATTCTTTGTCTATATCATACTTATGCTCATGCCCTATCAGGTAACGCTGGTTCCAAACTATCTTGTGTCCGAAAAGCTGGGCATTCTCGATACCAGATGGGCGATAATCCTCCCCGGAATTTTCTCGCCCTTTGCGGTGTTCCTGCTAACAAAGGCAATGAAGCGCATCCCAAAGACATATTTTGAAGCAGCTATGCTGGACGGAGCCAACGAGTTCCAGATATTCACGAGCATCTGCTACCCCATGGTAAGAAGCGCAGTTTTCTCCGTGCTCATGCTGGTGTTCATTGACTACTGGAACATGGTCGAGCAGCCTCTTATACTGCTTTCGGACGAAAGTATGCACCCGCTGTCGGTTTTCCTGTCAAAGATAAACTCGGGCGATACGGGACTTGCATTTGCGGTGGCAGTTATCTACATGATGCCGTCGCTGCTCATGTTCCTGTACGGTGAGGATTACCTGGTTGAGGGAATCACCTACTCAGGCGGAATTAAGGGCTGATCTATTACACGAAAGGAATGATCATAAAGATGAATAATGAAAACAGATCTCCGAGAAAGGAAGTCATCAAGAACATTGCCATTGTTTTTCTGGCAGTTCTGCTGGTGCTTACATTCTTCTCAAATACTTTTATGAATTACACTCTGCCGCAGGTATCTGCCGTTTATGTCAGTCAGGGTACTATCTCCGAGCAGATAAGAGGCAGCGGAACTGTTGAGGCTGCCGAGAGCTACGAGGTAAAATTCGACCAGACAAGAACTATCAAGAGCGTTGCCGTAAAGACAGGTCAGACCATAAATGCAGGCGATACCCTGTTTGAGCTGGAGGACTCCGACTCCGACGAGCTTACTCAGGCCCAGAAGGATCTGGAGGACAAGGAGCTTGATTACAAAAAGGCAGTTCTTGCCCAGTCCGACAGCTCCAAGTATCAGTCCGATTATCTGGAGATACAGAAAGCCGAAAAGGAGCTTTCCGAGCTTCAGGCAAAGTATCAGGCTGCCCTTGCAGGCACTGACCCCCTTTCCTCCGCACTCAACGATTATAATTCCCTGAAAAGCAGATCGGATAAGCTCACCAAGGAAAAGGAAGACCTTAACAATCAGCTCAGCGCCGTAAATGCGGATACATCCGATGATATGATAAACCTTACAGGTGCGTATTACGACACCCTCAGAGCTGACAAGGACCGTGTTACCGAGCTTGAAAAAAAGGTCGAGACAGCTCAGGCCGATTATGACGAGCTGAGCAAGGACGTTGGCGCAGATACCGACTATGCTTCCAAGATCGAGGAGACAAGAAAGTCTATCGAGTCCGCAACAGTTGAGCTTAATCAGCTTTATATCTCCCTGTACAACGCAAAGGCTGATGATGATACCACATCTATCTCAGCTTCCATCGCAACAAAGTCGCTGGAGATAGACCAGCTCCAGAGAGACCTTTCCAATTATCTTGCAAAATCCACTACCAGCGGAGTTCTCAAAACAAAGCTGAAAAATGCTGAAAGCACACTCAATAAGGCAAAGAAGAACCTGAACAGCGCAAAGGACACCCTGAGCAACGATGTTCGTTCCATAAAGCTTGAAATAAAGGCAAAGCTCGACAAGGTAACAGCAGAGCTGGACGATGTTACATTAAAGCTCACCAACGCAGGCACTGCAAAGGACGATGCCACCGCAGCAGGATATCTTTCCGCTTCACAGCTGGAGCTTAAAATATCCGAGCAGAAGGACACCGTTGATAACCTTTATGCAGCACTTGAAATAAAGAAGCAGACCGACAGCGTTACCAACGAAAGCAATCAGCTTGACCTTGAAGCAAAGAAAAAGGACATCGAAAGACAGAAGGAAAAGGTCGAAAAGCTTAAGAGCGAGGCATTTGATGCAGTCGTTACCGCAAAAATGGGCGGTACTGTTGAAAGCGTTTCCGTTACAGCAGGCAGCGAGGTTGCTGCGGGCACAGTGGCAGCAGTAATCAGCGTGTCTGATCTTGGCTACACTGTTTCTTTCTCCGTAAAGAATGACCAGGCTAAGAAGGTCAAGGTTGGCGACAAGGCAGAGATAACAAGCTGGTACTGGGGCGACAGCTTCTCCGCAACACTCAGCGAGGTAAAGACCGATACTGCAAATCCCCAGACACAGAAAACGCTCGTATTCAACGTTACAGGTTCCGATATCTCCACAGGTCAGACCATTACCCTTTCCATGGGCAGCAAGGGTCAGCCTTATTCCGCAGTTGTTCCCAACGCAGCGGTAAGAGAGGACTCTAACGGAAAGTTCGTCCTCGTTATGGAAGCAAAGAGCAGCCCTCTCGGCAACCGCTACAAGGCTGTGAGATATGACATCGAAGTCCTTGCAAAGGACGACAACAACACCGCTGTAAACGGTCTTATGGGAAGCGAGTACGTTATCACCACATCTACCAAGCCCATTCAGGCAGGCGATCAGGTTCGTCCCGCCGAGAGCTGATCGGGGTGACGTGAATGAGCAGACTGAAAAAATTCAATATAATTCTGCTGATAATAAACGCCGTTCTGCTGTCGGTATTTGGGATAATTTACCTGCGGATATCATCGCTTTCAAGGGATTATTCATCTGACAAGGCAAAGGAAATGTGGGATAACGACAAGTATAAATACTCCCAGATATCACTTTATGTGTCTCCCTCCAATGGATTTGACATGATGGGGATATACTCCATGAGGAAAAGCGTCGAGGAAAAGCTGAAAGAAAGCTCCGTCCTTGATGCGGAGGATAATCCCGAGGGCAGGCTTTGGATAGACTGTGCCTCAGGCGATTCCACACTTACCCTTGCAGGAAAAATGGGCAACTGCGATGTTGCCGTAACAGGCACGGTGGGGGACTACTTCATCTTCCACCCGGAGGACATAATGTACGGCAGCTATTACACATCGGAGGACATCAACCTTGACAGGATAATCCTTGATAAGCAGTGCTCATGGCAGCTGTTCGGCTCCATGGACACCGTGGGAATGCCGCTGGAAATAAATAACAAGGTGTTTTACGTGGCGGCTGTTGTGGAGTCACCCGATAATGAGGTTGATAAGACCGCATACGGCACAAAGCCCAGAGTGTATATGCCCTATGAATCGTTAAAGCAGCTGAACGACAGCTTTGTGCTCACATCATATGAGGTGTGCCTGCCAAATATCGTCAAGGATTACGCTTACGGGGTCATGAAGGATATAAACACCGTCCCCGAGGATTCAAGCGTTCTCATCGACCAGACAGGCAGATTCGGTCTCCTGAAGCTTTTCACAGGCTTCAGGGAGATACGTGAGAGCGTTATGGTAACGACAAATATCAGCTATCCATGGTACGAGAACCGCACACGCAGCGCCGAGATAATCGGAAAGATACTTGCAGGCCCGTCAATATATCTGCTGATAATCCCCGCAATATCGCTGGTTTACGGACTGTTTATGCTGGCAAAGCTGGCAGGCAGGGGCGGCAGAGCCGTCAAGGAGCACATTGACGCACGTTATCAGAAGAAGATATCGGAGGAGTATTACAAAAAGCACCCCGATGAAAAGCCATAAAGGAGCAGATATGGACGTTTCATGGAATCCATGGCACGGCTGCAAAAAGATAAGCGAGGGCTGCCGCCACTGCTACGTGTATCGCACAGACGAGAAACACGGCAGGGACGGCAGCCTGCTGTCATATAACAAGGATTTTGACCTGCCCGTGCGCAGGAAAAAGAACGGTGAATATAAGGTGCCCTCGGGAGCAGTGCTTTTCACCTGCTTTACCTCCGACTTCCTGCTTGACGAGGCGGACGAAAGGCGGGGAGAAGCATGGCAGTTCATGCGTGAACGCAGCGATGTGGACTTTATATTTTTCACCAAGCGTATAACCCGTCTGGCGCAGTGTTTGCCTGAGGACTGGGGAGAGGGCTACGACAATGTTATCATCGGCTGCACCTGCGAAAATCAGAAGCGCGCCGATGAGCGGCTGCCTGTGTTCCTGAGCCTGCCAATAAAGCACAGGCTCATAGTATGCGAACCTCTGCTGGAGAGCATAGACCTGAGCACATACCTCGATCCAAAACGGATAGAAAGCGTGTCCGCAGGGGGAGAATCGGGCAATGAAGCAAGGATATGCAGCTATGACTGGATACTTTCATTGCGCTGCCAGTGCGTTGACGCTGGGGTCAGCTTCACATTCCACCAGACAGGGGCGAGATTCCTCAAAGACGGCAGACTTTACCGTATCAAGCGCCCTTATCAGAAATCGCAGGCAAGAAAAGCGGATATTGACTATACGCCGTGACATTTTAAATCTTAAATTTCTGTAAAAGCTATTGCATTTTCAGTTGGAATTGGTATAATAAATAGTATATAGTTTTATTCTGGTAAAATAAGAAAGGAAAGATAACTTTAATGCTCAACACATATTTTTCAGTTCTGGCAGCTGCAACAGCAAATACAGCTGATTCACAGGCAGCAGCAACTTCTCAGCTGGTATCCTCCATTGTAATGCTCGTCGTTATCATGGCGATCTTCTACTTTATGCTTATCCGTCCCCAGAAGAAGAAGGACAAGGAGCAGAAGCAGATGAGAGATTCTCTCCAGGTGGGAGATCAGGTAACAACCATCGGCGGCATAGTTGGATTTATCGTTCGTAAGAATGACGATACCGTTGTTATCGAAACAGGCGGCGACAGAAGCAAGATCATCGTTAAGACATGGGCTATCTCCGAGAACCAGACCCAGCACGATGAGCAGGACGAGCTTGGAAAGAAAAAGTAAGAGTAAAAAAGCAGCGTTTGAGCGCTGCTTTTTTTGTGCGGGTACGGACAAATTAACCGTTCACTTTCATATCCCCAAACCTCAATATAATAATAAAAAATGTCCTGCAGAAAATCCGCAGGACATTTAAATTTATACGTGTTACTTAGTGTTTGAAAGCTTCCAGCGGAATGTGGCGATTCGCTGTGCCTTGGTGTTATCATAGGAAATGTTGCTGCACGCAACGCTCAGATCATTGTACCTGTAATCGGTACGTGATTCCTTTGAGCCGAATATTGCGGTAACTCCGCCCTTGGCAGCGTCGCTTCCGTAGTTTCTGGACATTACTGCACCGATCTTGTGATCGTTTCTCAGCAGCTCAATGATGTCCTTTGCAGCAATGGGCTTGGTGTCGCATACGTTGTAAATACCCTGATATGTAATAGTGTCGGGGCAGGTAAGTATGCCGTATATGAAATCCACAAGATTGTAAAGACAGGTGAAAGTGTATCCGTAATCGCCGTAGCCGCCGTAAACGAACGCACAGCCGGTCTTTGCATCATATACCTTTGCTTTCAGATTTTCGGTGAAATCCTTGGTGTAAATGGGGCATATGCGCATGATAACGCCCTTTGTGCCGGTGGATTTCTTGAGAGCATTTACAAGAGCCTTTTCAGAGTCGGCCTTGAGCTTTGCATATATGGAGGACGGCCTTTCGGCAGCTGCCTCACGTATAGGCTCTCTTGTACGCTGAGGCGCATAGATCTGGTGTGTACTGAGCATAAGTATGTCAGCCACTCCAGCAGCTTCTGCAGCCTTGTAAAGATATTTATCCACAGCGGCGCTGGTTTTTTCCTCATCGGAGGACAGAACGTCCGGGAAGTCGTTATCAACTGTGCATGCAAGGTGGATAAGCATATCTATCTTGCTGCCGTTCAGAACGCCTGTTATTTTTTCCTTGTCGGTAATATTGCACTGAACGAAGCTGAAATTGTCATTATCTTCAAAAGGAGCGGGAGCTGTATCGGTTCCTATAACGTTATAGCCTTTCTGCAGGAGCATTTCCACAACAGCCTTTCCTATCATTCCCGCAGCGCCGGTTACAAATATAGTTTTCATAAAATCTCTCCCTTCCGATAAAATGCCGATAAATAGTATATATTTATCTCATTTATTATATTATACCATCTGTATCAGAAAAATCAATAAGATTTTGGTTTGTATTTCTTAAATTTATTGGAACATAGCATAAATATTGAGCAATTTCTCTTGAAGAAATTGTAAAAAAGTGATATACTGAATGTTATCACAGCTTGAAGCAATATGGCGCAATAACTTTCACCAATAAAGTTAATCTGCGTACAATATGAGATTAAAAGCTTATTTATAAATGCAGCATAGGAGTGTTTTTATGCAAAGCCCTTTTAAATATTCTGACACAAATAAGCGCTACCGAACCCAAAGCAGCTACCTTAAACAGAGGTTCGGCTGCAAGGTGATGAAAATATCCCTCAACTGCGGCTTTACCTGCCCGAATATCGACGGCACAAAGGGCGTTGGCGGCTGCACATACTGCTCTGCGGGCAGCGGGGAATTTGCGGGGGACTGTGCACTTTCGGTCACAGAGCAGTTTGAACAGGTCAGGGCGAAAATGAACATGAAATGGCACGAGGGGCTGTATATCCCGTACTTTCAGGCAAACACCAACACCTATGGCCCTCTTGAAAAGATAAGGGCCATGGTGGAGGAGGCGCTGACCCTTGAAAATGTCTGCGGCATTGCCATTTCCACCCGTCCCGACTGCATTTCGGACGATGTTCTGGACTATCTTGCCGATGTTAGCAGGCGGACATATCTTACAATCGAACTTGGTTTGCAGACTGTTCACGATAAAACTGCCGAAAGAATAAACCGCTGTCACACATATTATGATTTTCTGGAATGCTATAAGCGCCTGCGGGACAAGGACATAAACGTTTGCGTGCATCTTATAAACGGCCTCCCCGGGGAAAACCGTGAGATGATGCTCGAATCGGCTTACGAGATGTCAAAGCTGGAGCTTCACAGCATAAAGCTCCACCTGCTGCACATCATCAGGGGTACTGCCATGGCGGAGGAATATCTGAGAGGGGAGTTTGCCGCCCTGACGCTGGAGGAATATGTGGATATCATCTGCGCCCAGCTGGAGCTTTTGCCCCCTGAGCTTATTATCCAGCGTGTTACGGGCGACGGCGCAAGGGACACTCTGATAGCTCCGCTGTGGAGCCTTAAAAAGTTTGTGGTCATGAACGAGATTGACAAAAAACTTGCCCGTGACGATACCATGCAGGGCAGCAAATACTGCGGAAAATGATCTGAAAAAATATTTTCAAAACCCCTTGACACTGACGCTGCGTCATAGTATATACTGAGTTTACGGAGACAGGAAAGGAGATCCTCATGTATAAGATCAGTGAATTTGCAAGGCTTACAGGTGTCAGTGTGCGCACACTGCATTATTATGATGAAATAGGGCTGCTAAGCAGAACAATTCTTGCGGAACATTAAAAATATAATAGAACAAGCCGCAATGGATCGAACAAATACGAATATAATATTTATATTTGGATTTATGTTCGACAATATCTGAGTTACATTTTTTATAGCAGGATCATCACATTTTATGGTAGTGCTCTTGCATTTTATAAACAAATATAGTATATTATATATAAAGATTATCAAAAAGTAATATTGGATGTGATGACTATGTTAGGCTTTTATCTTGCACTCATAGACCAACCAAATGAAAAAATCACGGGAATAATGCAGTTAATGGTAGTACAACAATAAAACTATAGAGAGGGAAACTTTATGAAACAAATAAATAAAAAAATATGGGCTTTTGCAATATTATCGGTGCTTGTATTTACTGCGTGCGATAAAGCAAATGAAACAACTGTCGATGAAACATCACAGGGAAATACTCAATCTTCCGTTATGGAAAATGACGAAGCATCATCAGCCGATATTGTTCAATCGTCTGCTCAGGAGGCGGCTGATAACAATGATCAGCTTGATGAAAACAATGAGCAAATGCCTGAGCCTTTTGATAATAACGGCGATTCAGGTGGCGATATGAATTCTGATTTTTATCAACCGTGTATATCACAATTCGATAGTGTTCCCGGTTCATTGCTTGATATAAGACCGTCGGGCGAAGTGGACGAATGGCTTAATAATTATTTTTCGAGAAAAGGTGCGGTATCGAGTATCAAAGATTATCTGAATGTGTATTCATTTATTACTGACTTTAGTGTAACCAAGGAAGAAGCGGCATCTGCACTTGAAGATTACATTGATTCAGAATATGAAAGTGTAAGAATAACTCAGGATCAATTTAATATATTATTTTCCGGCGATATTGAATTGATTACAAAAACATTTGCGTCGAAGTATTCTATAGTGCATGGTGATAACATCTACAGTCCTGAATGGATCTATACGCATTCACAAAGCGATTATGAAGCCGCAGGTATAAATGCGGAAGACCTTGCAGAAAAAGTACCGATGTACGCAAATTTAAACTTAACGGAAGCGGCAAGAACTGCTTTTTCAGATAAGCTGTCAAGTTATACAGGTGTTGCCATAAATATAGAACCCGTTCAAATATATTCAGAAACGTCATCAAGCGTTATTACCGATGATATTGGCATAGTTGAGTCAGAGGATACCGTTAACAGCGATGACGAAATACCTGTAAATATTGATGATGAATAATTGTTGGGGCAAGATATAATGCTGCATCTGAAGTAAAAACAGGTGCGTAATTTATAAACAGCTCCCGCACTGCTGCGGGAGCTGTTTTGCTGTATTACTGAACGGGTGCCATTGCCGTCTGCTGGGTCATGGGGAGCATTACCGTAAATACGGTTCCCTTGCCGTCCTCGCTGTCAACGGAAATGCTTCCGTGGTGGAGGGCTGCGATGTGCTTTACGATAGAAAGTCCCAGTCCCGTGCCGCCTGTCTGCTTGGAATGGCTCTTGTCAACACGGTAGAAACGCTCAAAAATGCGTCCCTGATGCTCCTTTGGTATGCCTATGCCGTTGTCTGCCACGGTTATAACAGCCTTGTCGCCTGCACGGCTCACATCTACAAGCACCTTTCCGCCTGGGCGGTTATATTTCACGGCGTTTTCGGTAAGGTTGTATATCATTTCGTAGATATAGCCGCCGTTTGCCTGAATTGTAACGTCGCTGCCGCTGACAGAAAGGTCTATTTCCAGACGCTTTGCCTTTTCGGCGAGATTTTCGGCGACCTCCTTTGCAACAGCTGAAAGGTTGGTCTCGGTGAAAATTTCCGAGTGATTTTCCTCTATCTCCGACAGCCTGATGATGTCGTTTATAACGTTCAGTAGGCGGTTGGCCTCGTCATATATGCGCTTGCCGTATCTGCGGATATCATCGCCGTCGGTTATCATTCCGCCGCCCAGCATTTCCGCAAAGCCCCTTATGGTGGTAAGGGGAGTTTTTAGCTCATGGGAAACATTTGCGGAGAAATCACGGCGCATTTCCTCTGCCAGATGTATCTCCGTTTCATCGACGATGATTATAACAGCGCCCGAAAGCTTATCCTCGGAGCTTATGCGGCTGATGAACGCCCTGAGGAAACGTCCCTCGGAGGAAAATGTGCCAGTAACGCTGGCAGCGCACTTTGACTGCTCAATAAGCTCCATGAAATCTGTATTCCGGCAGAATTCAATGATGTTCCGTCCGCTTTCCGCAGGAAAAACGGGGTTTACCAGATCGCAGGCGCTGCGGTTGATAGAGATGATATCATCGTTGCGGTCAATGAGTATCATGCCCTCGGTCATGTTTGCGGTTATGAGACCAATGGTGTTCTTTTCGGCGGAAAGCGAGGCGATGTAGTCCTTTATCTCACGCTTCATGCGTGCCACAAGCTTTACCATGGGGAGCAGCTCCTCATACTCGCCGTAATCGGCGATGCTTTCCTCAATGGTGTCATCAAAAACGTCCATGGACTTAATCATTTTGCGTATAGGGGTGACGATGTTTTCCGAAAGCTTCATGGAAACCACCACAGCCACCACCATTACCAGACCCCATGCCGCAAGGAAAATGGGTATCGCACCAAGGAAAATGGCGGAAATTCCCTGAGTATTGCAGGAGAAACGGATTATTCCCCCGTCAGTTTTTACGGCATAGTAGTAGGTGCGCCTTGAAAGGGTGTTTGAGTAACGCTCGGCAGTGCCGCTGCCGTTTTCTATTGCCTGCCGCACCTCGGGACGGTCAAGGTGATTTTCGCTGAGAGCTGCGGGAGAAGTGCTGTCGTAAAGAACATTTCCGTCGTTATCTATCATAGTCACACGGACGTCGAAGCTGACGGCGTTTTTCATTACGTCGTATATTTCCTCGGGCTTGTCTGTGAAGCTCAGGGCTGTGTCTGCGGAGGACATAAGAGCGTCCCTTGCTTCTTTTGAATAAAGCTCGTAGCCGATAAGCATGAACAGTATTCCCAGTACAAGCACGGCGGTCATCACAATAGTGCTTATGGCTTTACAAATTCGGTTCTGCATTTGCTTTTCCTTTCAGGGTCATAAGCTGATCTTGTAGCCTACGCCACGGACGGTATGGATAATGTTTGCGCAGCCTGCCTGCTCCAGCTTCTGGCGGAGAGTCTTTACATGGGCGTCAACAGTGCGGGATTCTCCTGCGAACTGATAGCCCCATACACGCTCCATGAGCTGTTCTCTGGTGAGAACAATGTCCCTGTTCTGGAGCATGCACAGCAGCAGCTCGAACTCCTTGTATGTAAGCTCCACGTCCTTTTCGCCCACAGTCACCTTGTGCTTGGGAGCGTCAAGAACGAGATTTGCCACTATGTACTGTTCAGCCGCAGCGGAGCCTGTGCCGCCTGCTCTTCTGAGGACTGCCTTCACACGGGAGAGCAGCTCCATTATGCCGAAAGGCTTTGTAATGTAATCGTCCGCACCTGCTTCAAGGCCGTTTACCTTGTCAAGCTCGGTGGAGCGGGCTGTGAGCATTATTACGGGGATATCTGCATACATACCTGCTTTCAGCTCGCTGAGTATCTTGAGGCCGTCTTTTCCGGGAAGCATTATATCAAGCAGGATAAGGGAGGGGATCTTTCTTCTCAGACCCTCTTCAAAGGACTTTGCCTCTGCAAATGAGCTTACCTCGTAGCCGCCTGTTTTAAGGGCGCAGGTTATAAGCTCTCTGATGCCGTCGTCATCTTCAACACAATAAATGGTTGCCATATGAATTTCTCCTTTTCATTACACGGATTTTACACAGGAAATTAAAAAGCGCATCGGATTTGCCGATACGCTTTCTGTTACTATTATTACTTACTCGCATATCGTGCAGGCGTTATAGCCTCAGCGAGTTATTTATTTTTCTGCTGCCTTGGGCAGAACATACTTTATGGAATATTCCTTGTACTGCTTGATGAAATCCTCATTGCCCTCGCTCTTCAGCTCGTTAAGGTACTGGTGATTATCAAAGCTGTTGTCGTTTATCTGGATAAGATTTACAGCAACATTTGAGCAGTGGTCGGAAACTCTTTCAAGATCGGTGAGAAGGTCGGTAAAGATGAAGCCCTGTTCAATGGTGCATATCTTTTCCTGAAGTCTCTCAACGTGTCGTGTTTTCATTTCGTTTCGCAGGGTATCGACAACCTCTTCAAGAGGCTCAACACGCCTTGCAAGGGAGATGTCCTTTGCTTCAAAGGCTCTTACCGTAAGATCAAGTATATCTTCAATAGCCTTGAACATTACCTGAAGCTCACGTTTTGCCATGTCGGAGAACTCAACATTCTTTTCGTGTATCTCCTTGGCGGTGTCAAGAATGTTCACCGCATGGTCGGATATCCTTTCAAAATCGCCTATGGAGTGGAGCAGACATGATACCGTTCTGCTGTCGTCCATTGTCATGCTTCTGCCCGAAAGCTTTACAAGGTATGTGCCTGTGATATCCTCGTACTTGTCTATGCTGTCCTCGTTGTCAATTATCATCTGGGCCTTGTCCTCGTCGTAATGCTTCAGGACATCGAATGCGATAAGTATAGTATCCTTTGCGAGGGAAGCCATTCTGTTGGTAACGTTTCTGCACTGCTCGATAGCAACGCCGGGAGTGCTGAGGAAACGGTCGTCCAGAAGAACGGGGGATTCGCTGTCGTCCTTCACCTCGTCACGGATAGTGAGGTATGCCAGCTTTTCAAGCAGGTTTGTGAAGGGGAGCAGCAGCAGGGTGGTGCCGATATTGAATATTGTATGCACCAGTGCGATTGAGAAACCTGTTACAGTGGAATCCTTGAAAGAAAAATCAATGAAATAATCAAGTGTGTAATAAACAGTCAGCGCCAGCACAGTTCCGATTATGTTGAAGTAAAGATGAACTGCTGCAACACGCTTGGCGTTCTTGTTTGCGCCCGCCGAGGAAAGAATTGCGGTGATGCAGGTACCGATATTCTGACCGAGGATAATGGGGAATGCGGTGCCGAATGTTATCTTTCCGCTCTGGGAAAGGGACTGGAGCATACCCACGGAAGCGGCGGAGGACTGAATGATAGCTGTAAGCAGAGCGCCAACCATTACGCCGAGTAGGGGGTTTTTGAAAAGTGTCAGGAGAGACTCAAAGGATTCGGAGTCTTTAAGGGGAGCCATGGAGTTGCCCATGGTGTCCATACCTATCATCAGCAGGGCAAATCCAACGAGAATGCCGCCGATGTCCTTTTTCCTGCCGTTCTTTGTAGTCATTCGCATGACCACGCCGATAAGTGCGAGTACGGGAGCAAAGTTTTCGGGCTTGCACAGCTGAATGGCGATGGTGTCGCCCTCCAGACCCGAGAGGCTCAGGAGCCATGTGGTGACTGTGGTTCCGATGTTTGCGCCCATTATAATGGATATCGCCTGCGAGAGGCGCATGATGCCTGAGTTTACGAAGCCTACCAGCATTACTGTGGTCGCTGATGATGACTGTACAACAGCCGTTACCAGAACACCCAGCAGAAGGCCTTTAAAGCGGTTTGAGGTTAGTTTTTCGAAGATCTGCTCCAGCTTTCCGCCTGCGAGTTTTTCAAGCTTGTCGCTCATAAGGCTCATTCCGTAAAGGAACATTGCGAGACCGCCGAAAAGCTGAATGACATTGAACACTGACATTTAATGCTCATCCTTTCATTGTACCGTTGCGCCTGACTGCGTATCCTAGCGGTTTCCCAAACCGCACGGTACTTTTCATCAAAAAAACACATTTTCTCACACGCAGTTATTGTAACACAAATAAGTGAATTTCAAATAGTCCTATTGTAAAATTTACGTAAAATATGATAAATCTGTTTAAAAATATGTACAGCAGTCTTTACAGACTTTTCGTGGAACGCATTTAAGCGGCATATATCTGTATAGATTTCTTTAAAAAATGTGAAAAAAATTATTTTGTTAAATCCGTTATTGATTTTATTTGCAGAATGTGGTACACTATGTTTATTGATTTGTTTTACAGTTCTTTCGCCGCAGGTGCGGCAAAATATATTCGGGAGGATTATTCAGATGGATAAATCACAGTTTACCTCAAAGATCAATGAAAATCTTATGATCGACGGAAGAACAGACATAAGCCACGCAACTCCCCGCCAGCTTCACAACGCTGTTGCAAGGGCTGTTATGAGCGACATTATCCCTCTCTGGAATGAAACAGAGGAAAGACATAATTCCAAGCGCAGAGCATATTACCTCTCTGCTGAGTTCCTTATGGGAAGAGCAGTGTTCAACAACCTTTACTGCGCAGGTCTTCTTGATGAGGCAAAGCAGATATTCTCCGACAACGGCATTGACATTGCCTGCCTGGAGGAAATAGAGGACGCTTCCCTGGGCAACGGCGGTCTCGGCAGACTTGCAGCCTGCTTCCTTGACTCAGCAGCTGCCTGCGATATACCCCTCAACGGCTACGGTATCAGATATAAGTACGGACTTTTCAAGCAGTCTATCGAAAACGGCTTCCAGAGAGAGGCTGCCGATCCCTGGCTGGATTACGGCGACGCATGGAGCGTAAGATGCGACAAGGATGCTGTTATAGTTGAATTTGCAGATCAGACCGTAAAGGCTGTTCCTTACGATACACCTATCATCGGCTACGACAGAAAGGCTGTAAATACTCTCCGTCTCTGGCAGGCTGAGAGCATCAAGGGCTTTGATTTCTGGAAGTTCGATAACCAGGATTACATGGGCGCTTCCGAGAGCAACATCATGGCTGATGCCATAAACGATGTTCTTTACCCCAACGATAACACCGAAAAGGGCAGAAGACTGAGACTTAAGCAGCAGTATTTCTTCGTATCCGCTTCCGTTCAGGACGTTATCAGACGCTACAAGGCAAAGTACGGCGAGGATTTCTCCCACTTTGCAGAGTGCTACGCTCTTCAGCTCAACGATACTCACCCCACAGTTGCCATTGCTGAGCTCATCAGAATATTCATGTTCAAGGAAGGTCTTTCCTTCAAGGAAGCATTCGATATCGTTCAGAAGACCTGCAACTACACCAACCACACCGTTATGGGCGAGGCTCTGGAAAAGTGGAACATCGACCTGTTCAAGAGCGTTATCCCCACAGTTTATGAGATCATTCTCATGATAAACGACTATCTCAAAAAGTACCTTAAGTCTATCGGTCAGACCGAGGAGCAGATAAACTCCAAGCTCATTGTTGACGGCAGCGTTATCCACATGGCAAGAATGGCTATCTTCGCTTCCGCACACACCAACGGCGTTGCACAGCTCCACACAAATATCCTTATGCACGATGTTCTTAAGGACTGGTATGAGATATTCCCCGACCGCTTCCAGAACAAGACCAACGGTATTACCCCCAGAAGATGGCTGGGTCTGTGCGATCCCGAGCTTTCCGCTCTTATCACCGAGAAGATAGGCGACGGCTGGCAGACTGACCTTGACAGACTGGCAGGTCTTAAGAAGTTCGTTGATGACGGCGACACCATCAACCGTTTCATGGCTATCAAGAGAACCAAGAAGGAGCAGCTCTGCGCTTACATCAAGGAGCATGAGGGCATTGACCTTTCTCCCGATTTTGCTTTTGATATCCAGGTAAAGCGTCTCCACGAGTACAAGAGACAGCTTCTCAATGCTTTCTCCATTATGGACCTTTACTTCCAGATAAAGGATCACAAGCTGCCCGATCTCCAGCCCACAGCGTTCATCTTCGGCGCAAAGGCTGCTCCCGCATACCGCAGAGCAAAGGGCATCATCAAGTATATCAATGAGGTGGCAAAGCTTGTTAACAACGACCCCGATACCAAGGATAAGCTGAAGGTCATCTTCGTTCAGAACTACAACGTTTCCTACGCTGAAAAGCTCATTCCCGCAGCAGATATCTCCGAGCAGATCTCTACAGCGGGTCTGGAGGCTTCAGGTACAGGCAACATGAAGTTTATGCTCAACGGCGCAGTTACTCTTGGAACCTATGACGGCGCTAACGTTGAGATCGTTGAGGAAGCAGGCTGGGAGAATGAGTATATCTTCGGCGCAAGAGTTGAGGAGATAGACGCTATCAAGGCAACTTACAAGCCCAAGGAGAAGATATACAACCGCAACGATCGTGTAAAGCGTGTTGTAAATACTTTGGTTGACGGCACATTCAACGACGGCGATACAGGTATGTTCGGCGAGCTGTTCAACTCCCTTATCAACGGCGCAAGCTGGCACAAGCCCGATAACTACTTCCTTCTCACCGATCTGGAGGGCTATGTTGACACCAAGCTACGTGCTCTCTACGATTACAAGAACAGAAACGTATTCAGCAAGAAGTGCTGGATGAACATTGCAAGCGCAGGCAAGTTCTCTTCCGACAGAACTGTAAGACAGTATGCCGAAGAGCTCTGGAAGCTTTGATATTTCCATAAACAGAATGTCAAAGACGACTGAAATCAACAGCCGACCGCAAGTCGGCTGTTTTTCTGCGTTTGGAAAGGATTTTTTATGAGTTCGGATTTTTTTAAAGGAATGAGGCACGGCATACCAATAGCATTGGGATATCTTTCCGTGTCCTTCGGATTTGGCATACTTGCCGTTAATATGGGGCTTACAGTGGCTCAGGCAGTGGGCATATCGGTAACGAACCTTACCTCCGCAGGTCAGGTAATGGGCGTTACGGTCATAGCAGCAGGAGGCTCGCTCTTTGAAATGGCGCTGACACAGCTGGTCATCAACCTGAGATATGCACTTATGGGTCTGTCGCTGTCAAGAAAGCTGGACAGCAGCTTTAATACGCCGAGGAGAATGCTTGTATCCTACGGCATCACCGATGAGATATTCGCCGTGGCATCCGCACAGCCCAAAAAAGTATCTCCGCAATATATGTACGGGCTGATACTTGTATCGTTCCTTGGCTGGAGCATAGGCACGTTCATCGGTGCATTTTCGGGTCAGATACTTCCCCAGTCTATCATAAACGCCATGGGAATAGTGCTGTACGGAATGTTCATTGCAATAGTTATCCCCGTTGCGAAGCGCAAGAAGAGCGTGCTTTCCGTCGCCATATTTGCAGCAATACTGTCGCTGATGTTCAAATATGTGCTTACCATGGTAAGCAGCGGATTTGCTATCATAATCAGCGGTGCAGGCGCTTCCGCACTGGGAGCAATGCTCTTTAAGGACGAAGAGGGGGCTGAGGAAGAATGAGCATAGTCGCATACGTTGCGGTAATGGCAGGCGTTACATATCTTATAAGAATGCTGCCCCTCACCCTTTTCAGAAAAGAGATAAAGTCAAAGTTCTTCCGCAGATTTCTCTATTATATCCCTTATGCGGTGCTGAGCGCAATGACCATACCCGCAATTTTTTATTGTGTGGGCGATGAATTTACTGTTCAGGCAGTTATCGGAACGGCTGTGGCAGTGATACTTGCCCTGTTCGATATGCCGCTTATTGTGGTTGCTCTTGTGGCAGCCGCTGCGGTGTTTATTTCGGGATTGTTTTTATAATTTGACACTATAATACTAATCTTCAATCAACCTACAGACAAATCCTCGGTTGAAATAAACCCATTCTTCGTCAAGCTCCCTTGCCGCACAGCATTATAAATAAAACACAAAGCTCCGTCCCGTTATTTTTCTGTTACGGGACGGAGCTTCTATTTTTCCGTGTTGTTCCTTGTCTTTGTTCTTCACAAGCTTAATAGTTCATCACATCAGTAGTCGTATCTGATTGTGATATCGGGTTCATCCGTAAGGGCAGGACTTGTCTCGAACTCTGTCCAGAGGGTGAAATCGGGGACGGAGGTGGTTACCCATGGAGTGCTTTCGGTAGTTGTCTCAGTTGTTGCCGAAGGCGATGTCTCCGTCTCGGAGGGGGCGGTGTTGTCAGGATTTACCGCAACGAATACGGAAAGCACTTCTCCTGCTTCCAGGTCGATGTACTCACCGGGTTCAATGCTTATCCATGCAACGTAGTCATTGAGGGTGTTGGTGGTCTCATACGCCTTTTCCTCGTACTTGATGCCCTCGCTGTTGAGGATAGCGAAATAATCCTTCTTGTTCAGTCCGTAGAAGTCTGGGACTACTACCTTTGCGGGGCCCATGCTTATTTTCAGCGTAAGCTCTGCGCCCTTTTCGTAGTTGGAGCCTTTTTCGATGGATTGCTCGAATATGATACCCTTTTTGTATTCATCTGTATAAACATACTCGGGTGTGATTGTAAGATTGTCTTTGATGGAGGTGTTCTTTACGGTATCGTAATTCTTGCCCACAAGGTCGTTCATGATGTAAACGGTAGCGCCTGCCTTGATAGTTGTCTGTGATTCATTTGCCGCAGGATTTGTATCCGAGTCGGAGACCGTTACTGACAGAGTGGGGATAGTTGAAACATTGGGGAGAGCCGAACCGTCAGGAGCGGAGGTCACACTGCCCGATGCTTCCGATTCGATATCGCCGATCTCAGGGATAGTTGCCTGGGGTGCGGTGGTTATTCCGTTTGCCACGGTTGAACTGTTGTCGTCAAGCACCATCATCATGATGCCCATTATAACGCACAGGAGAACCGCTGCGCACACGCCTACGATAACAAATATTCTGTGCTTGCTCATAGGCTTCTTTGCCGGCTTTTTCTCAGGTTCCTCAACGGGGCCTTTTGTGCTGTGCTGCTTGGGGATAGTTATGGTCTGGGTAGCAGATACAGTCCTTGTTTTATTGAACTCAGGCTCTTCAAAAAGCTGGGTCACAAGCTCGGTAACGGTCTGTATCCTCATTTCGCCCGAAAGCGCCATACCGTTCATAATGACCTTTGAAACGTTGACGGGGATATTGGGATTAAGTGACCTTGGCTCGGGGAGAGTGTCGTTTGTCATTCTCACCATAGCGTCCATCGGAGTAGTGCCTGTGAGCATTCTGTAGAGCAGTGCGCAGATACCGTAGATATCTGTCCATGTGCCCTGCCAGTTGCTTGAGCTGTACTGCTCGGGAGCCGCATAGCCGTGATATATCTCGGAAGCAAGCTCGGTGTTGGCAGTTCTTGCGTCAGCGATGCAGAAGCCTATGAGTTTAAGCTCGTTCTTTTCGCCGACGATTATATTATCGGGGGATATGCCCCTGTGGATAAGACCAGCGTTATGTACAAGGGAAAGTGTGGTGAAGATAGGCGGGAACATCCGCTTTACTTCCTCCCAGGTAAGCTCGCCTGCGTTTTCTTTCAGGTACTTAGCCAGGTTCATTCCCTCGATGTAGCGGAAAATAACATATCCTGTGTTATTTTCGCCGAACATATCAATAGGCGGATTTATGTGGTTAAGAGTCCGCATTTTTGCAAGCATCTTGTTAAGCTCAACAAATTCGGACATAAAGGCTTTATACTGGGCAACGCAGTTCTGCTTAACAGAAATTACCGTGCTGTCCTTATTTCTGCTGCAAAGTGTATCGGGCATATATTCCCTGATTGTGACCTTTGACATGGTAACGGTATCGAAGCCGATATACTCTGCGCCCTCGCCGTTATACCTCAGAAGCTTGCCGACGATGTACCTGTCATTGAGAATGGTTTTGGGAGGCAGATATGCCGGCAGATACGGAACATCGGGCGAGTAACCGCAAAGCGGGCAAGCGCCCTCGGTCTCCTTTGGCTCCATGCAGCCCATACACAGCTTATAATTCAGATCAGCCAAACTCGCATCTCCCTTCATAAACATCGTGCAAACATAAGTCTGCTATACTATAATACCAGTCAAAGCCCGATATGTCAATGACTTTTGCTGAATTGTCAGCCTTTTGTATTCATGCTTTAACATTTTTTACTGCTGCTGAAACCGTTTTGTTTTCGTTCTGTAACCTGATGAAGTTGGTGTGGTTTGAGATATTATATGCAGGGAGTGGTGAAAAAATATTGCAAAATATGTACAAAAAAAGCTCCTGCCGTTTCCGACAGGAGCCTGTAAGTTATTATTATTTTTCAACGATTATTCTCAGAGGCTCCGTTACCGATCCTCTGGAAGCGGAATACTGATATGTGGGAATGGTGTCGCCGTCATAAACAGGAGTTCTTCTGAGTGTTATTCTTGTGCTTCTTTCGGGGCTGTTGCTGTCGTATGCGTCGATAACGAACAGGTCGGGATTTTCCTCGTCACGGATTATCCTGATGGCGTTCATAGCGGAGCTGCCGTAGGTGATGAGCGCAGGAGTACCTGTGGTAAGCTCGTTGATAAGCTCGTCAAATGCCTCATCGCCATTGTATCCGAAGTCAAGTATATTGCACTTGTCAGCCGCATCGGGAATTGCGCAGTACCAGCGGAGCATATTCATTATCGCCAGATCGTCACCCTGGAGGTTCTTGCTGTCGATAAGAACGCACTCATAATCGGTAAAGTCCTTTATCTTGTTGAAGGTGATTGTGCGCAGGAACTTCATAAATCCGCTCTGCTCGGGTGCGGAATAATCATAGTGAGAGGTTATTACCTTGAGGTTTGCCTCGTCAATGAATGCTCTGGTATCGCTTGTGTAGTGGAGAGTGCCGCCCTTTATGCTGCGGTAGTTCCACTTGTCGCTGCGCTGGATATACTCATTGTAGGAAGCAAGAGCGCCCAGCTCAACGCTGTTAAGGTCTGCCTTGCCGTCTGTGATGCCCGAAATGGAGCTGATGTCATAGCCGGGAACTGATGTGCCGTCATCGGTGGTGTATCCCTCACGGGACATTTCAAGAGAGCCGTTGTAGTAGTCACGGATAAGTCCTGCAATTCCCACGTCAGCGCCGTTGGGAGCAAAGTCGGAGCGGAAGTTGTTGTAGCCGATACCGTCCTTGAGAACGTTGAAGCCGGAATCAGCAACGATATAGCCCTTTGTGCCGCTTTCTTCCTCGAATGTTACCTGATTGTAGGACATAAAGCTTTGGATCTTTTCGTAGATGTTTTCCAGTGCGTCAGCGTTGGAAGCCTGGAAGAACTGACCGTTTGTCTGCTCGGCAATGCTGTAAAGGTACTCAGCGTCGATGTATTTTCCGAGACCGATAGTAAATATTGTGATATTTGCAGCCTTTGCAGCGTCGATGGCAGCCTTGTCCTTTGCGGCATTTGCAACGGAGGGCATACCGTCGGTCAGAAGGATTATGTAGTTCCTGTCAGCGCTTGATATTCCGCCGAATTCCTTGACCGCATTGGTGATAGCGCCTGCGATCTCGGTTCCCGAGAACACCTGATTTTTGTTTCTGATATCGGAAATCTTCTGCTTTACAGTGTTGACATCATTTGAAATGGGAGTGATATTTGCATATCCGCCCGAAAATTCGCCTGCGCCGTAATTTGCTTCAACGCCCAGCATATCAATAAGGTTTACGGCAAAGTCGAGACGCTTGAACTCAACGTCATTTTCCTCGGAGTTAGCACAAAGCTCTTCGGGGTACATGGAGCCTGAGTTGTCGATGAGGAAGAACACGTTTGTGCTGCCCTTTTCCGAAAGAATGCTTGTGTCGCAGAGGGCATAGATTCCGTTTTCGGTTATCTCTGCGGAAACGGTGTTTGCGTCAGCATTTACGGCACTGGTGAGCTGGTCGAAGCTCAGCTTGTCGGCATTGAAGCGGAAGATAGAAAGATTGCTTTCGTTCACGTTCTTGCTTTCCGCCTGGTTATCGGTGTAGCTGAAGGTCAGGGTGCAGGAATCAAAATTCTTGTCGGTATAGAACTCATAAGCATAGCCCACAAGTCCGGGAGTACCCTGGATACTGTTGTTATTCACCTTTGAAACGGTGGCATATGCAGTCTTGAGCTGTCCCTTTATCTCAGCCCTTACCTGCTCGGCGGCAACTGTGTTGTCACGGATAACTTCATTATCGGGAGTTGAGCCGTCAGATGTGGGATTAAGGGGATCAAGACCCGCTCTTATCTCACGTCCGTCCAGCAGACCGTCTCCGTCGGAGTCGGGATTTGAGGGATCGGTCTTGGATACGTTTATCTCGTAGTAATCGGTGAGACCGTCGCAGTCGGAATCCTCCAGACCCTCGTTAAGTCCCAGAGATGTCTTTTCCTCGGCGGAAAGGGGAGAGGTGTCAGGTATCTCGTACTGTATGCTTGAATCGGAAACCAGTCTGCTCTGACCTGTAAGCTTCTTTTCAAGGTCGGAGTAGATCTCCTCATTCTGGGAGTTTACATAGATGAATGCGCCGCCGTAAGCCAGCAGTACAACAACAAGTGCAACTGCCAGACCCTTTGCTGCGTTCATGGACATAAGGGTGCGGTTGAAGTATCTTGCAGTGGCGTTCTTTTTCTTGGTGCTTTTAGCAGGTGCGGGTGCAGCTGCGGGAGCTTCCGCCTTCTGATGAGCTTCCTCGGCAGCCTTTGTTTCCTCACGCTTCTTAGCCGCTTCCATGGCGGATATCTGGCGCTGCTTTGCCTGTTCTGCCTTTGCAAGGCGCTCTTCTTCCTTTTTCAGCTCCATCTCACGCTGATGCTTGAGATATGCTTCTTCCTTGAGCTTCTGACGGCGGGCGTTTTCCAGGTCTCTGTCAAGAGCGTCCTCAGAAGCTGCTTGTCTTGCAGCCTCCTCCGCAGATATGGGAGGACCCGAAACGGGCTTAGTTTCTGTTTTAGGCTCTTCTGCCTTGGGAGCTTCAGCAGGCTTAGTCTCAGCCTTAGGCTGCTGGGGTTTTGCTTCTGCCTTGGGAGCTTCAGCAGGCTTAGCCTCAGTCTTAGGCTGCTGGGGCTTTGCTTCTGCCTTGGGAGCTTCCGCAGGCTTAGCCTCAGTCTTGGGCTGCCGGGGTTTTGCTTCTGCCTTGGGAGCCTCAGCAGGTTTAGCTTCTGCCTTTTCTTCAGGCTTCTTAGTGGGAACTATTATATCAATCTCATTTTCCTCGGCTTTATCAAGGTCGGCCTCCGCTTCGTGAGCAAACGCCAGCATCTCGCTGAGACTCTGGACAGGTATATTCTTTTCGTCAACCTCTTCCGTTGCTGCCTTGGGCTTCTGAGCCTGAGCAGATGTCTTTGGAGCCTGAGACTTCTTTTTCTTTTTATTATTCTTGCTGCTCAATCAAATTCACATCCGTATTAAAATTTTTGGCGCAGAATCCCTCAAACGAGAAATTCTGCGCTCGCTTTATTATATTATACTATAATTTTACAGCTGAAATCAATATAGTATCTGCATATAAAAACCTATAACAACTATTGAAATCTGCACAATAGCATAAATAATCCTGCATTATTTTTAGTAAAGATCGCTAAAAATGTCATTCAGCTTTGAACTGAGAAGGATGACGCTTGAAGAAATCCACCTTGGGTTCAAGGAATTTGAGCTTCCTGTCACCGCCGCAGATAGTCTGGAGAGTGTCAAAAATATGATCCCAGCTCCATACGGACTCGTCGAGGTTCATGTAATCCCTTACCATTTCTGTGCCTTTGGGAGCAAGAGGGTGAAGGAGAACAGCGGCGGTCTTTATCATATGGAATGTGTCGATAAGGTAACGGCGGCGGAGAGCATCATCATCGGACTTATCAGCCTCGGACTTTGCCTTTGCCATATATTTGCTTGCCTTTCTGATATAGGAGTCAAGAACATATGTTACCTGATGGAACTCGGTCTTGTACATAAATCTCTCGTATTCGAGGATAGCCTTTTCGGAGTCAGCAATAACGCTTTCGGATACCTCGCCCACGGGCATTACGCCGTCATAATACTTCTGAACATCGTAGAAGCAGGTGCGGATAACTCTGTTGAATACGTTGGAGAGCAGGAAGCCTTCCTTTGTTACGGGATCGCTGTCCTCAGGCTTTGCATTGGGGTTAAGGGGCTTGGGCTGGAAGCTTACGCTTCTCATGCCGAGACCGAGACCCAGCCAGTGCATTCTCAGCTGTTCAGCGGTATAGTAGTCCAGCAGGTCGGCAGCCATAGGAGGCTTTACGGAGCCGCTGGAAGAAGCCTTCTTGTCAAGGAAGAGAATGTGGTGGTTAGCCACGGGAACGGGCATTGTAAGATGACCCTTTGTATCAGTGGGGGACATATCCTCCAGCTTTTCGCCCTGGAAGGACATCCACATTGCGGTCTGAGCCACGCAGTAGAAATAGATATTGTCCTGACCGATGAACTGATATACCTTAGCATCGGGGTCGCACCAGTATTTTCTCCATTCCTCGGTGTCCCTGCCCTGAGAAGCAAGGTATGCCACGGTAAAGGAGATAGGAGCCCACAGTGATTCGGGCCATACCCATACTGTCAGACCCTTTTCGCCCTCAAGCTCTGGAGCGGGAACGCCCCACTCGATGTTTCCTGTAAGTCTGAAAGGAACAAGTGTCTTGCCCTCTCTGAAACGTACATGGTGCTCGTTGAGCAGCTTGCAGGCATCATCTCTCTGGGAAAGCTCCTTGAAAACTATAGTAAAGGATGTTTTTTTAGGCTCAACGATAAGCTCATGCTCTGCCATCTGAGGAGCAAGCTCCTTGTAGGTGTCCATGTAGTCGTTCATTATATAGATAACTGGAGGCTCAAGGAATTCCTTTACAGTCTTTGTGACAACGGGACGGATATTGTCCTGCTTCTCCATTTCGGAAGCCATTTCCTTGAGCAGATCGTTATAATCGGGAAGCTTGAAGTACCAGTTTACAACGTCCTTCATAACGGGAGTTTCACCTGTCAGTGTGCTCTTGGGGTCGATAAGGTTGATAGGATTGTACTGATGACCCAGATCGCACTCATCTGCATAGCCCTTTTCGGACTGGCAGCCCTGAACGGGGCACTTGCCGATGACCTGCCTGCCGTTGAGGAACATTCCAGCCTTTTCGTCATAGAACTGAGCGGTGGATATCTTTTTCAGATGACCCATCTCATAAAGCTTTCTGATAAAAGCGTCGGAGACCTTGTTGTGCCACTCTGCGGTGTCGCCCAGAGCGGAAGCACCGAACAGGTCAAGGCTGATGTCATAATCATCGAGAGTTTTCTTCTGAGCGTCGTGATTTCTCTGAACATAGTCACGGATAGTTCCTGTGAAGCCCTGTTCAGCGCAGGCTTTTCTGTAGCCCTCGGCGATAGGGGAGCCGTAGCAGTCTGTTCCCGAAACGAAGATAACGTTCTCCTTGCCTATCCTGTCACGCAGGAAGCGTGCATATACATCGGCAAAAACGAACACTCCGCCCACATGACCGAAGTGGAGGGTCTTGTTTCCGTAAGGCATACCGCCTGTTATAACTGCTCTTTTGGGGAACTGAGGACGATTATTTTTATCTGCGGTTTTTTTCTTATACATCTCATTGCTTTCAGCCATGACATCTGCCTCCGAACATATAGTTTCATAGCTTATATTGTAACACATTACCAAATGAAATGCAATAAAAAAATTGAACATTAAAATAAATGAAAAAAAGCTGAATTTATTTAAAATAACGGTGCTGCCGCAGTTTCTTAGCGCTTTCTGAATGGACTGAAAAGGGTGGGCAGGCAGCAAAATATAAAAATTCAGCGTATGTTAACATAAAAATAACAATCTCTGCCATAAATTCGGTTATCCTCATTCGTATATACATCAGTAAATATCATGCGAAGGGACGGTCATATTATGAAAAAGAGTTTAATTTTATCATCAGCGTTATGTATGCTTCTTCTCACAGCCTGCGGCAGTTCTCAGGCAGCATCTGATACGGCGCCCGCCATTGGATATGCAAACGGAATCAGCGAGTCAAGGTCATATTCAGAAGACACAAACGGATATTATTCAGATGATTATTCCTATGCCTCCGATGAGTCATATGCGTCAGAGGATTACGATTCGGCAGATGTGCCTTCATATGACGCAGCTGCATCGGACAGCACCGCCGAACCAAATGCGGTATCAAAGGAAATGCTGGTTTATTCCTGCACAATGAGCGTTGATACGCTGAATTTTGAAACATCGCTGAGCGGTTTCAGGAACGCACTTGATACATACGGCGGATTTGTTGAACAGGAGAATTTCAGCGACGGCGGCTCCGAGGGCAGATGGTACAGCAGCAGTGAGGAAAAGTGGAAATCCTATACTGCCACAGTAAGAATACCCAGCAAGGATTATGATAATTTCTGTAATGCGGCAGGGGGACTGGGTGATCTGCGCAGCAAGAACGCCAGCGTCACAAATATGAGCCAGGAATACAGCGACCTTTCCACCACTCTTGCCATATATGAGGCAAAGGAAGCACGCTACCTTGCGCTGCTTGCGGATATCACCGAGGACGAGTACGCCATTGCGGTCGAAAAAGAGCTTACCGACATTCAGATACAGATAGCAAACCTTAAAACCAGAATGAACACTATCGAGACAGATGTGGCATATTCTTACGTGTATTTCACTCTGAACGAGGTAAAGGAATATGAGGCAGAGCCTGTAAAGACCGATACATTTGCGGAAAGACTGAGCAGTACCCTCAGCAGCGCAGGCGAGGGCTTCCTGTCGTTCCTTGAATGGCTGCTGTTCGTTATCATCTACCTTGCGCCGTACCTTGTTTTCCTTGGAATAGTTGCGGCAGTGGTTATTTTCATTGCAAAGTCGGTTAAGAAGCATAAGATCGCCAAGGCTGAGAAAAATGCAGCCAAAGCAGATGAAGCTGCACAGTCGGAAGAAAAGTAAATCATAAAAAAAATAACGGAGCCGCAAAAACGGCTCCGTTTGCTTTTGTATATATGTTATCAGCCTGCCTGCTTTGCTGACTTCTGCTTTGTGCCATGCTTGAGGATAGGGGAGATGTACTTGTAAACTGCCAGAGTTAACAGTGTGCTTGTCAGACCCTTGACAAAGGTAAAGGGCATATTGAACATAACAAGGGCATCAAGCAGAGTGTTTACCTTGGGGTTAAGTGCCTTGTACATTCCGATGATAGCGTCCATGGACATAAAGTTTGTGTAAATGGGATATACGATAAAGTAGTTTGATACCACGCTGAGAAGCGCCATGAACACAGAGCCTGAAAGGGCGCCGATTATTGCGGTGGTCTTGGTTTTCTTTGCCTTGTAGATAAGTCCTGCGGGAACTACGAAAGCGCAGCCGAGGATAAAGTTGGAAAGCTCACCGACTCCGCCGGTTGATGTGGAGAACAGGTTGATGATGTTCTTTATCAGGCACACGCAGGCACCGGAAAGAGGGCCTATTGCAAAGGAAGCGATAAGCGCAGGCAGCTCTGACAGGTCAAACTTTATAAAGCTTGGCATGAACATTGGCACGGGCAGCTGAATAAACATCAGCACCGCTGACATTGCGCCCATAAGGGCAGTTACGGTAAGCTGTCTTACCTTGGGTGTTTCGGTGTTTGGGCTGAAAATCTTGTTTTTCATACAGATTCCTCCATTAAAAAAATTGATATAATAAAAGCAATCTGTTCTGATAAAACAAACCGCCCGTGAAACATTAAAATGGATCACGGGCGGCGGGTTTACGCAGTGTAAAAAGCGCTGTGTTTCTTTCATCCGGACTTGTGACAAGCGTAAGCCTGACATTTACCGTCGGTTTCGGAGTTGCACCGAATCATGCTCTCCCTTTCGGAAAAGCTCGTGGACTATACCACCGGTGAGGAATTTCACCTCGCCCTGAAACAAATTGCATTTTATTCGGTTGTGGGTCTGAGGATTATTCCTCAGTGGGAGTGGGAGCCTCAGCGTCGTCTTCGTCATCGAGATCAAACTCGAGAAGCTCGCCGCAGTTGGGGCAGGTGATCGAACCGTCTTCGATCATTGCTTCATTCAGGCAGATAGTATCATGGCAGGTGGGGCAGGTAACTTCATAAAGCTCATCGTCATCATCGAAAAGCTCTTCGTCATCGTCCTCATCGTCGTCATCATCGCAGCAATCGTCATAATGGTGATGACCGCAGCCGCATTCGTCCTCGTCGATATCGTAGAAATCCTTTTCCAGCTCGCCGAGATCTTCATCAATGGTATCAACGACCTCGGAGATCTCCTCCATGTCGTCCTGCATACCCTGGATCTCACCTGCCATGTCGGACAGGATATCAGCGATCAGGCCGATAACCTTGTCATCGGTGTTGAGACCTTCCATAAGGCCTTTAAGATAAGCAACTTTTTCTGTAAGCGTCATAGGTTACAGCCTCCTTAAAAAATGAATGTTTACGATCCGCATGAAATGAGCTTATGCTCTTTCCATGTATTCGCCTGTACGTGTATCGATTCTGATCATGTCGCCCTCGTTGATGAAGAGGGGAACCTTGATCTCAGCGCCTGTTTCAAGAGTAGCAGGCTTGGTAGCGTTGGTAGCAGTATCGCCCTTGAAGCCGGGGTCGGTCTGTGTTACCTGGAGCTCAACAAAGTTGGGAGGCTCTACAGCGAAAACCTTGCCCTTGTAGGAACATACCTTGCACATCATCTGCTCCTTGACAAACTTGAAGTTGTCGGAAAGCTCAGCGGAGCTGATAGGCTGCTGCTCATAGGTCTCAGGGTCCATAAAGTAGTAAAGGTCACCGTCGTTGTAGGAATATTCCATATCCCTTCTCTCAACATAAGCGGTGGGGAACTTAGCGGAAGGGTTGTAGCTCTTTTCAACTACGGAGCCTGTAATAACGTTCTTGATCTTGGTTCTTACGAAAGCAGCGCCCTTTCCGGGTTTTACATGCTGGAATTCAACGATCTGAAGAACGTTGCCGTCCTCCTCGAAAGTCATTCCGTTTCTGAAATCGCCGGCTGTGATCATATTTAACCTCCAAAAATTTGTTTAAGATTGAGAGCGAACGCTCCCTGCTGAATAAATATCATCAATTAAATATATGATACCACATTTTTTCGCTAATTGCAATAGCTTTTTATAATTTTATAAGTTTTTTGGGTGCATTTGTCAAATTGACGCAGGAATTTTGTTTTATTACTACAAAATCCTCAATGCGCACGCCGAATTTCTTGGGCAGATAGATGCCGGGTTCCACGGTAACTATCATATTTTCGGCAAATACGGTCTCGTCTCTGGTGTTGGCGCAGGGTGACTCGTGTATCTCCATGCCAACGCTGTGACCCAGTCCGTGGCCGAAGCAGCCCTCGTATCCGCAGGAATTTATATAGTCACGGGCGATCTTGTCAAGCTCAACTCCCGTGATGCCTGCCTTTGCGGCGGATATTGCTTTTTCCTGCGCTTCAAGGACGGTGTTATATACCTTTTCCATCTCTTCCGTAGGCTCGCCCAGAACTACTGTACGGGTCATGTCGCTGTGATAGCCGTTATATACCGCACCGAAGTCCATAAGGATAAACTCGCCCGATTTAAGGGGCTTATCCGAGGGAACGCCGTGGGGCATGGAGGTAGTCTCGCCGCAGAGGGCGATGGTCTCAAAGGAAAGGTCCTCCGCACCGTTTCTCAGCATATATTCGTTGAGGCTCAGGGCAATTTCTTTTTCGGTAACGCCCTCCTTAATGAAGTTCAGCGTGTTTTCAAGTGCAGCCTCCGCAATGCGCTGAGCCTTGGTCATCATGCTTATCTCTTCGGGAGTTTTTATTGCTCTCATATCGGTGATGATGCCGCTGAGAGTATCGCCCGAATCAATATCCACATCGGGGTCGATGCGGTCGTAAAGCCTGTCAAGGTCGGCAACGGTCATGGTCTCGTTCTCGATCATCAGGCTGTGAGCGTCATGCTTCTTGATAAGCTTGTTCAGCTGGTCATAAAGACGCTCCTGCAAAATTACCTCGCAGTTCTGCACAGCTTCCCTTGCTTTTTCAATGTATCTGAAATCAATGATAAGATACGCCTGCTCGGGAAAAACGATGATAGTTCCCGCAGAGGATTTCATTCCCGAAAAATACCGCCTGTTTACGTCTGACGTAATGAGCGCACAGCTTTTATTTGGTATCTGCTGCTGTAAAAGTTCAACCCTGTTCATATTCCTTTTCCTCCAGAATATTCTTCAGTGCGTGTAGACCCAGGATATAGCTTTCCTTGCCAAAGCCTGCTATCTGACCTGCGCAGACAGGGGAGATAACGGAATGATGCCTGAATTCCTCGCGCTTGTGGATATTGGACATATGCACTTCGATAACGGGGATCTTCACTGCAGCAATGGCGTCCCTTATGGCATAGCTGTAGTGAGTATATGCGCCTGCGTTGATAACGATACCCGAAAAGTCAAGGCGTGCCTGATGGATACGGTCGATTATCTCGCCCTCGCTGTTGGACTGGAAGCACTCGCACTCTGAAAAGCCCAGCTCCTCTGCCTTTGCCCTGATAAGTGCGCAGATATTGTCATAGCTGTCGCTGCCGTATGTGCCGGGTTCACGCTCGCCCAGAAGATTAAGGTTAGGTCCGTTTATAATAAGTACGTTCATAGTAATTATCCTTTCAGAATAGCTTTAATAATATTATATAACCGCAGAGAGCAGATGTCAATCATGGCTTATTTGCCGAGACTTCTGTAATATTCCTGCATGGTCTGAGCGTCCTCAGTCTGAGTGCCTGCGCTCTCGCAGATGAATGTGGGCGACCAGCCCTTTGCGTAGATAAGCTCCAGCAGAGGCTCATAGTCGGGGCCGTAGCCCTGATTGTCGCCGAAGGTCAGGTGCATTTTCTCGCCGCCTTTTTCGGTGAACATTATCTTTGAAAAATGGCTGTGGAACACTTTTGCACGGTCAATTCCCAGACCGTTTTCCAGCTTGTCCAGCATATCCGCATAGTCCTGCTGGGTCTTGATGCCGCCGAAGGTGCGGGCGTTCAGGTGCCCGAAATCCACTGTGGGGAGGAAAGTATCATCTACCTTGCATATCTCAATGACCTCTTCCAGCGTGCCCAGCTGATTTACCTTTCCCATGGTCTCGGGGCAGCAGATGATGTCGCCCAATCCCTCTGAAATAAGAGCCTCACGGGCTTTTTTCATTGTGTCCTTGGCAAGCTCCAGAGCCTCTTCACGGGATATCTTTGCGCATGAGCCGCTGTGGATAACTATCCTCTGTGCGCCCATAGCCTTTGCAGCCTTTGCGGAAGCCAGAATGTAGTTTATGGAGTTCATTCTCTTTTCTTCATCTGTGCCCGAAAGAGATATGAAGTAGGGAGCATGGAGGGAAACGGTTATGCTGCCGTTTTTCAGCGCCGTGCCTATCTCTCTTGCTGTGTCCTCGGATACCCTTACGCCCTGACCGCACTGATATTCAAAGTGTGTCAGACCGAATTTGCTCAGATACTCAGGAAGCTGAGTTGACTTTTTATAGCCCATAGCCTTGAAGCTTTCCGCAGTGCCTGCGGGGCCAAAAACTGCGCTCATTTTATTACCTCCGTTTTATGTTATCACTTACATATATTTTTTAGGCAGAAAAGGCTTTTCCGCCGCTCTTTTTATTTTGAAAAACACCGTCTTTTCAGGCTCGATAGGTGGGACAAGAATGGATTTTATACCGAAAAGCTTTGCCCCCAGAATGTCCGTGAAAAGCTGGTCGCCGATGGTGCATATCTCCGATTTGGGTACGTTCATTTTCTCTGCCGCCTGCTTGTAGCCCTTGGGCAAAGGCTTTGCACCCTCCGCCACAAATTCAAGCCCCAGCAGCTTTGCAAAGGGGATAACTCTCGGCGGGTGATTGTTTGAAACTATCATCATCTTTATTCCGTGGCTGCGCATGTTGTCCAGCCACTCGAAAAGCCCCTCAACGGGAACGGGATTATCGTGGGTAGTCATGGTGTTGTCAATGTCAAGGATAAGCGCCCTGACGCCCATTTCGGAAAGTATCTCCGGAGTAACGTTCAGTATGCTCTTGTAAGCACGGGTTGGTGTGAACAGCATCGGCAGGTCTCCTGTGGTAGTATTTGCAATCAGCTGTTTTATATTATACTATATTTTCGGCGGAAAATCAATATTTATTTGTGTATCTGTCACAGTATTTTGCGGGGTAATAGAAAAGTGTGACAGCTTAAAAAGCAGAAAAGATAGATCTATCTTTTCTGCAATAAGTATAGTATAGCGATCAATCGGGCAATCGGGGGATATACTATATAAATATATTTACAGGCAAAAGAAAAACAGCCTCACAGCTGTTAAGCTGCAAGACTGTTTTTAAAGTTCAGTTATTATACTGATTTACAAGCTCCGATTAGTGCTTTGTAGCAACAGCGGTAGAGAGAACTACGCTTACTTCGCCGGAAGCAGAGCTGTTGGTATCAACGGTAGCAGCTACAGGGTAACCGCCAACATACTTGTCAGAATCAGTCTTTGCCCAAGCAGTCTTCTCAGGAACACCAACATTAGAGATAACAACTGTTGCTTTACCGGAAGTAGCGGAACCACCCATGAGGGATACGAGAGCCTCAGAAAGGTGAGAACCATCCTTGGAGTAGTTCTGACCAGCAGAACCGGAAGCAAGGTCATAAGTAGAAGTACCGGAGGTTACAGTGTAACCGGCAACTTCGCAGTTGGTGCAGTATGTAGCAGAGTTGGTGAATGCGAGCTTAGCGTTGGAGTTAGCTGTAGAAAGCTTGGACTGACCAACATAGCCGATCATAGAAGGTACGAGGATAGCAGCGAGTACACCGATGATAGCGATAACAACGATGAGCTCAATAAGGGTGAAACCTTTCATCTTTGAATTTCTCATGAGAAATTCCTCCTTTGTTAAATTAAATGTTTCATACGACCGATAACTAATACTTATCATTGGCCGTTTTATTTTGTCTCGGAACTCTTTCCTTGACTGTATCTATATTATAGCCTATCAAACTGGAAAAGTCAATAGTTTTCTGATATTTTTTCCTGCAATTTTGTGAGTTTGGATATTTTTTCATATAAACGCTTTAAAACAGAACGTTATGTGGCACTTTGCACAAAACATATACAGATTTCAATTTCAAATCACTAATTTTTGCAGTTTTTCACTCCTGTGAAAAGTCGCTCAGTAATTTTATAATTGATTACATTATGAAAATCCCATTTTTTTATAAAAGTATTTAACAACACTTGCAAAAATTACGGTTTTTTTCTACAGAAATTACACTTTGGCAGCGGAATATGTCATTTCATTTTCAATATATGTAATTTGCACTAATAATTACACATTATAGGTCAGATGAATGTAAAATTAAAGCATCGTATGTCAAAGGACAAGTGATAAGTATTAGTTATCGACGGTTCGTTACACATTTAATTATCAAAGGAGGAATTTCTAATGAGAAATTCAAAGATGAAAGGCTTTACCCTTATCGAGCTCATCGTTGTTATCGCAATCATCGGTGTTCTCGCAGCTATCCTCGTTCCCTCTATGATCGGCTATGTTGGTCAGTCTAAGCTTTCCACAGCTAACTCTAACGCTAAGCTTGCTTACACTAATACCGCTACATACTGCACAAACTGCGAAGTTGCTGGTTATACTGTAGATGGTGCCGGAACAGTTGTTAAGTGTGATCTTACTGGTGGTGCTGCTGGTCAGACATATGCTAAGGATGGTAAGGAACTTGAAAAAGCACTTCAGTCTCTGATGGGTGGTTCTGCTGCCGGCGGTAAGGCTGCTATCAAGCTTAACGCTTCATCTGTACCCGAGGCAACTGCTTGGAGAAAGACAGATTCCGATAAGTATGTTGGCGGTTATCCTGTAGCTGCTACTGTTGCTGTTGGTGCGAATAAGGGCGCAGACGATGTTGAAATCGACTTTGATACAGCTGCGAAGAAGTAATGATTTGTTAAGTTCAAAAGGTTTCACTAACTAATAAAAGGAAAAGGTCCCCTCACTTTTAAAGCGAGGGGACCTTTTTTTCATTATGATGATTTAGTTAACTAAGCTATCAATTAGGAAATAGCAGCTGCAGCCTTTTCAGTAGCAGGCTCGGGATATGTACCAACATAAAGGTCAGAAGCTGTTTTAGCCCACTTACTATTTGTAGGCATACCAGTTGCTGCAATATTAACAGAGCATACACCTGCAGCATCAGAATTAGAACCCATAAGATTCTGTAAAGCTACTGTAAGGTCGCTTGAGGTAGGAGTAGCAGAGGGTGTTGCAGCACTACCAGTCGCTGTTGCAGTCTTAAGTGATGCAGCACCAACAGACATAGAAGTCATAGGATAACCAGCAACCTCACACTTGGAAGCATATGTAGCAGAATTAGAGTAAACAAGCTTTGCATTTGCATTAGCTGTAGAAAGCTTGGAATCGCCAACATAGCCGATCATAGAGGGAACGAGGATAGCTGCGAGAACACCGATGATTGCGATAACAACGATGAGCTCGATAAGGGTAAAGCCTTTCATCTTTGAATTTCTCATTAGAAATTCCTCCTTTGATAATTAAATGTGTAACGAACCGTCGATAACTAATACTTATCGGACATAAAATCATCTGCCAAATAAGGCATTTGCTCTTCGAAAAAATGTTGCTTAGCGTCTGACGGGTACGTTTGATCAAAGGAGTTACTTATTGTCGGGCAATGCAGATAAAAAAATCACCCACAGAAAGCTCTGTGGGTGATCCTGAATAATCATTATTATCCCCAAACAAGCCCCAAATCTTTTGATAAGCGGCTTGAAACCACGCAAATACGTGATATGCTGAGGAGATCTTTTATCTCTTTGAGAACTGGGGAGCACGACGAGCAGCCTTTAAGCCGTACTTCTTTCTTTCCTTCATTCTGGGGTCTCTTGTGAGGAAACCGGCCTTCTTGAGAACGGGACGAAGCTCAGGGTTGAAAACGAGGAGAGCACGGGAAAGACCGTGTCTGATAGCACCTGCCTGACCTGTAACGCCGCCGCCTGCTACTGTGCAAACGATATCGAACTGCTCAGCGGTCTCAGTGAGAGCGAGAGGCTGTCTAACGATGAGCTTGAGGGTCTCAAGACCAAAGTAATCGTCAATGTCTCTGCCGTTGATAGTGATCTTGCCGCTGCCGGGGTAAACTCTTACTCTTGCAACAGAGCTTTTTCTTCTTCCTGTGCCGTAAAAATACTGCTGTTTAGATTCGTACATTGTTTACACCCTCCTTATATATCGAACTTTTCGGGCTTCTGTGCAGCATGGTTGTGCTCAGCGCCTGCATATACTCTCAGACGGGTAAGAGCTGCTCTGCCAAGTGTGTTGTTGGGGAGCATACCGTTTACTGCGATCATCATAGCCTTCTCAGGGTTCTTCTTCATCATTTCGCTGTACTTGGTCTCCTTAAGACCGCCGATCCAGCCGGTGTGCCACTTGTAGGTCTTCTGCTCGAGCTTTCTTCCTGTAAGAACAGCTTCAGCACAGTTGATGATGATAACGTGGTCGCCGCAGTCAGCGTGAGGAGCGAATGTGGGCTTGTGCTTGCCACGGAGGATTGCAGCAGCCTGAGCAGCTACACGACCGAGGGACTTACCGGAAGCATCAAGCACATACCACTTACGGCTGATTTCATTAGCCTTAGGCATATAAGTTGACATAGTCAGATCTCCTTTTTAATATAGTATCGAAATAATTGCCGCATAGACGTTGGTACCGCCCTGCACGCAACTCAAATATCACAGGGAACTCATACCTCTTCTTTACACAACATTGATTATTATACACACTTGAAACGGGTTTGTCAAGACTTTTTTCACTGATTTTTGAAATATATCCCTCATACTCTTGATTTCTCTCTGTTTTGCTTTAATTCTCTCCGTTTCTCTTAAATCGTTTCAGAAATTTTCTGAGGCAAAAATCTATTGAAAATGGCGTGATATAGGGAAAAATCCGTGCTTTTTATGTCCGATCTGCCGCATTTTGATTTTTTTAAATATCACATAAGCTGCATTATAACACAAATATCCCCCTTCAGTCAAGTACACAAGTGCGCATGACAAAAGGGGGGAATATTATTTTCAGCTTCCTTCGCCCGAGAGTATCTCAGCGGGGTCGGTCCATGAGCCGTTTTTCTTGATGCCGAAGTGAAGATGAGACTCGTCCGCAAGTTCGGCATCAGCAGTGCTGCCCACCTCGCCGATAACTGTGCCTGCGCTTACCTCGTCACCTGCGGAGATCTTTACCTCTTCCGCAAGATTGCAGTAGTAGCCTGTGTAGCCGCTGCCGTGGTCGATTACAACTGTAATGCCCATCATAGGGTCGTCGGTCACTTCGGAGACAGTTCCCGCACAGATTGATTTCACATTCTCGCCCTGAGCTGCCGCAATGTCGATGCCGTCATGGGTCTTCCACACGCTGAGAGTTTTGGACTTTACCAGCTCGCCGTCAGAGAATGCTTCCAGTATCTCACCGTCTGCGGGACGTACCACTGCGCCTGTGATAGCGTCCGACTCGGTGGGGGAGACCTCCGCTTCTTCGCCGCCGAATGCGTCATGCTCAAGGATAATGTCCTCCTGAGGGGCTGCAGCTTCTTCAACGGGAACGTTGTCCGCCGCTGCGTTTGCGTCCTGCGCCGCCTCTGTCTGAGCTGTTTCAGATGTACTGCTCACGCCCGAAAGCTCGCTTCTCAGTTCCTTGGCTGATTTGTTGTAGGAGAAGATTCCCAGTGCTGCCACTGCCGCCAGACAGAAGCAGATGATGGCTGCCGTTCCCTTGCCCGATAACTTGCCGTTGAAATGATTTTTCATATTATCGTGTCCTTTCAAATAGTGATCTGAGGATTGCCTCGCTACTATTTTTGCCGTTAATTTGAAGTTTATACAGAAAAATTTTCCGAAAGTCCCATATTCGGTGTTTCATCAGCAGGGGACTCCAGACTGCATGCCAGTGCCACGGGATATGACAGCAAAAACCATGCTCCCGAGTATGAGGGACATATCTGTCCCAGCACATTCAGGTACATATGGGAATAATCCCACACGTTCCAGCCCATGAGCAGATTTACGATGCAGCCCACGGCGAACTCGAAAAATGTTATCACGCACATTCCGAAAAAGCATTTCATTACGATGCTGTCGTTGGGGTGGCTGATATACCGCAGGTACATTATCAGCAGGCATATGCCGCCTGTCAGCGTCATTGACCAGTGGGTGAAGCCCCGATAGACCACCTCGATAAGCGAGTAGATAATGCCGCCGCCGAGGAATACCGTCAGCCTGCGCCCAAAGGGGGAGGTCTGCAGCCAGGGAGAAGGCTCATTCATATTATCACGACCTTTTTTTGTATTTGTTGATGATATTTTATCCCTTAGGCGGCTGAATATTCATCTGAACAGCCCGTCTCAACCGCTTGATTTTGCCTTTACGATGTGCTATAATATACTTATTTACTGCATAAACATTATTAAAGGGTGAAATTCCGATATGAATATAAAAAAACGTGAAAAATACAAACGGCTCATAATGGGGCTTATCTCCTCCGTGCTGATAATCTTCCTGCTGGGCAGCTACGCCTGCGCATGGCTCACTCACTATAATCTTGTGCTCAATTCCGACAGGATCCAGGCCGACCATTTCGGCTGGAAGGGAAATCTGCTTATTTTCGGCGTGTATGTGGTGCTTATCTTTCTGTTTTCAAGGATATACAACGGCTTCAGGATAGGTCTGCTGAGAGTGTCGGACATCATTTATTCCCAGTGCTTGTCCGTGCTGTTCATCAACGGCATAACATATGTGCAGATATGTCTTTTGGAGCGTTCTGTTGCCGATGTGCTGCCTATGCTCTGGGTCACTCTTGCGGACATGGCGTTCATTGGTATCTGGGCATTCTGCGGCAACCGCATTTACTCAAAGCTTTATGCGCCCAAGAAAATGGTGATAATCTACGGAAGCAGGCAGGCGGTGGGACTTGTTGAAAAAATGAGCCTCCGTGAGGACAGGTTCATGATCTGCCGTGCTGTAAGCTGCGATGAGGATATCAGCCTTATTACCGAGCTTATAGTTTCCTATGACGCTGTTATCATCTGCGATGTTCCCAGCGAGCGGAAGAACGATATCCTGAAAATATGCTTTGCAAACTCCAAGCGCACATACATCACTCCCAAGCTGTCGGATATCATTATAAGAGGTGCGGAGCAGATACATCTGTTCGATACTCCGCTTCTTGTATGCCGAAATTCGGGACTTTCCGCCGAGTCGCTTATCATCAAGCGTGCCTTTGATATCCTGCTTTCGGCGCTGGGCTGCATTGTAACATCGCCCATAATGCTCATAACCGCTCTGTGCATCAAGCTGTATGACGGCGGTCCCGTGTTCTACACTCAGGACAGGCTCACCCGTGACGGCAAGGTGTTCAAGGTCTATAAATTCAGGAGCATGAAAACTGACGCTGAAAAGGACGGCGTTGCAAGACTTGCGGGCGAGCATGACGACCGCATCACCCCTGTGGGCAGAGTTATACGCAAGGTGAGAATAGATGAGCTTCCTCAGCTGCTGAATATCTTAAAGGGAGATATGTCCATAGTAGGACCCCGCCCCGAGCGCCCAGAGCTTGCTGCGGAAAACGAAAAGATAATGCCCGAATTCCGCTACAGGCTCAAGGTCAAGGCAGGACTTACGGGATATGCGCAGGTGCTGGGAAAGTACAACACCACGCCCTATGACAAGCTGCGTCTTGATCTGATGTACATTGAGCAGTATTCTTTGCTGCTTGACATAAAGCTTATACTTATGACCATAAAGATACTTTTTATCCCCGAAAGCACCGAGGGTGTCAAGGACGACAACTCCTCGGGCACAGCCTTATAAGCTCTTTATCTCCGAGATAAGCTTGTAGGAAAGGCGGTTAAGGCTGTCGAAATCGGCGGCAGAGACATAATATTTTTCCAGCGTATCATGGATATCCTTTGCGGACTGCATTGCCGAAGTGGCTTCACGGATCATTTCGGAAGCCGCTTTTTTGCCGAATCTCAGCCGCTGTTTTATCATGGGCTGAGGGACATAGAACCGCCTGAAATTTATTACCTTTTTGCTGCTCTCCACAGTTATGTTATTGATGCAGCCCGATGATATGAACGCCGTGCCAAGCTCGGGGATAAGAACGTGCTCGTAGTACATTTCGGTGCAGAGAGGGCAGCGGCTGACGATAACATCATAGCCCTTTCTTACAGCCGAGTCGCAGATGTCACGGAGGAATATATCCGAGCCTGCCATAAAGCTGTCGGACAGCAGATATATCTTCTCATACTCAGGCAGATAGGTCTTGTAGCCGTTCATGGTCATTGCCGAAAGCTGCTTTGCAGTTACCTTGCCGCAGGCTGTTTTTTCGGCTTTCCTTGGGATAAGCCTCTTTGATGTACGGCCGGTAAAGGCGTTCAGCTTTTCTATATCCAGGGACTCGGCTGCGGCGGAAAGCATATCGGATATTACCGAGGAAATAGCCGCAAGGCACAGGCGGCAGCGCTTGTGGAAGCCTGCGCACTCATCGGTGACGATGATGATATCCTTTTTGTTCTGCCTGAGCTTTGCGGTGTCCAGATATGCCCCCAGGTCGATTATAGACTCCACCGCTTTTGGATAAACAGGGTCAAAGCAGTGGGGAGCGGTGCCGTCCATAATGATAGCTTTTCTGTTTTTCAGATAAACTGCGTCCAGGGAATCGGGGTCGGAGGAGCAGTGGTATATTTCCTGGGGTTCATCGGAAAAGGCAGCAGATATTTTTTTCATCAGTGTGGATTTTCCACAGCCTGCCGTGCCTTTCAGGAGATAGACAGTGTTGTCCGTGTCGCCCAGCAGCTCCTTGATAGGTGTCACAAAGCCGCATGGGGAAGATGAGCCTAAAAAGTAGTGTTCGTTCATAAAAATACCTCCGTCTGTGTATCGCTCTGCTTCTTTAAAATATCAGCTTTGTCGGCGATACTTTATTTTTATACTTATATTATGCCGAAAAGGCGGATTGTTGAGAAAAACAGTGAGGCAAATTATAATCTTGCACAAAAACATTTGAGTCAATTATAACTTTATGTGATAACTGCCAAAAATCCTGAGTAAATAATGTGCAAAAAATGAATTGAATATTTAAAAATAATAGTGTATAATAAGAACATACTCAAAGGGAACAAACCTTTGATAAAAAAACACACTATCCTCTCTTAAAATCTTTCCATAAAAAGCAGTCATCTGTAGCGGATGGCTGCTTTTTATGTTACAATAAATTTTCCTCTTTTCATGTGCCGAAAATTATGTTATAATAAGGTGTAGCTTTAAAAATTTCAGGCAGGCTTATAAGTATGTCTGCGTAACTGCGAACGATCGGTGATAATATGGATTATACTTATAAAAACGGAGATATCATTCTCTGCGAAGAAAATTTCTCCCTTGACGATACCCTTGACTGCGGTCAGGCGTTCAGGTGGGAAAGCGTAACCTCGGACTATTTCAGGACGTACAAGGGATATTACAAAAATATCCCCTTGACTATATCCCAGACGGAATATGACAAGGGGATATTCATTCTCCACGGCGTTACCGAGGAGGATTTCAGAAACATCTGGCTGGATTACTTTGATCTTAACACGGATTACGGCGAGCTGAAACGCCGCTTTTCCGAGGACGAAACCCTTGCAAAGGCGTGCGCATATGCCAAGGGCGTAAGGCTTCTCAGGCAGGATGCAGAGGAGTGCCTTATATCGTTCATTCTCTCCCAGAACAACAATATCCCACGAATAAAGGGGATAATCGGCAGGCTGTGCGATATGTACGGCGGATTTCCGCAGTTTTCTCAGATGAGGGGCGTTACTGCCGATGATCTGGCGCCTTTGCGTGCGGGCTTTCGTGCAAAGTACATCGAGGACTGCGCCGCAAGGGTCAATTCAGGCGAGCTTTCGCTGGACGAGGTAAAGAAAATGCCCCTGACGGAAGCGGAAAAAGCGCTTATGACCGTCAAAGGCATTGGCCCCAAGGTGGCTATGTGCGTATTGCTTTTCGGTATGTACAGAACGGACGCATATCCCGTTGATGTGTGGATAAAGCGTGTTAACGAAAGCTTTTATCCCAAAGGTCTGCCTGACTGTGTAAAGGGCGTTCAGGGCATTGCCCAGCAATATCTTTTCCACTACATACGCACCTGTCCCGAAGCGGCGGAGCTTATTCATCGGGATAAGTAAGCACCTCTATATACTCCACATACCGGCTGCTTATCTGCATGGGATAGCTTTCCATGACCTCGCAGTCATCGGAAAGAGTGACCATAAGCACACAGCCGCTCTCTATCTCAGGGTGATCATATGGCAGACCGATTGACACTTTGTCATTCTTTTTGCCGAAAAATGTGTCCTGACTCAGAGCTGCCATAAAGCCGTTTTCGCTTACGGACATAACTGTGACGGTCATGGTGTTGTCGGTCAGCTCCTCATCGGCAAGGTCGGTGATATCGGAAAATTCGCTGTCGTCAAAAACATCGGTATCATCGTCAATGGGAATATCTGCAGTGATGATGGTTTCCGACACAGCGGAGGTCTGAGCCTGAGTTTCAGTGGTTTCTGCCGGCTGTGTCTGCTTTGCGGCAGTTTCCGAGGGCGTATCTGCCTGCGGTATCACGGTGATCTCCTTTGAGCAGCCGCATAAGATAAGAGCGGCAATAATGCTCATGTACGGTAAAGAAGCAAGCAACCGAAAACAAGAGGTAGACCGCCAGCACCACACTATTCCGAAACAGAAACCAAACGACCGCATTGTGGAATCCCTTTTTCCCTGTATTTTTTAAAGAAAATAGTAATTAGCAAAGTCTATTGTTGCTGCTCGTTTGAATGTGTATAATTATAAAGTGCAGGGAAAAATTTAGCTATACGTAATTTGTTTCCAAGGGGAACAAAAAATCTTGGTGTAAAATATAGATTTTTGATAATATTTACAACCTACAGCGAGAAAACCGTACTTATATAGTGAAAGCAGCTTTCACTATATAATATGGGGAGGGAAACTCATATGGACGATAACAAAATTGTAGAACTATATTGGGAACGAAGGGAGGAAGCAATCAAGGAAACCGCCCTAAAATACGGTAGGTTATGCACACACATTGCTAAGAATATTCTTTTAAGCTGCGAAGATAGCGAGGAATGTGTGAATGACACATATTTTGCTGTATGGAATGCGATTCCAAATGAGCGTCCAAACAGGTTTTCTGCCTTTATCAGTAGAATTACAAGAAATCTTGCATTAAAAAAATATGAATACATTTCTGCGGCAAAAAGAAATCCTATTGCAATTACCTCTCTAGAGGAATTAGGCGATTGTGTATCTGGAACGGAAAGTCCTGAATCGGAAATTGAATCAAGACGTATAGAAATCACGATTGATAAATTCCTTTGGCGGCAGAGTGAAGAAAAGAGAACTGTTTTTATCAGGAGATATTGGTATTTTGATTCTATTGAAAACATCTGTGAAAACACAGGTTTTACACAGAGTAAAGTGAAATCTATGTTATATGAAATGCGCCGAAAGTTAAGAAAGTATTTAGAAAGCGAGGATATCGAAGTATGAATAAAAAGCAACTTTCAGAACATATTGGAAACATTGATGACCGGCTTGTTCAGCAGGCAGAAAGAATCTCTAATTATGCGGCACAGCACCGCCAGAAAAGGATCCGGCAGTTTTTAGCAGCTGCGGCAGCTTTGCTTCTTATGGTATCCAGCTTCAGTGTAGGTGCAATAGCCTTTGCCCACGAAATCATTATTGAAGTACCGGTAGAACAGGAGAATGTTGTGCTGGAGGAAATTGGGCTTACGCTGATTTTGCCCGATAGTTGGAAAGGCAAATACGAGGTAATTGAGGATATTTTTGTTCCAAACAATTCTACTATGTGGGAGTTTTGCGTTAAATCCGTTTATAACGCACAAACCCCGGCGGATGAATCTGGTGAGGTGTTATACCGTGGAACTCTCTTTTATATATTCCAATATGCCGACTATTGTATGTCAGCGAAAGAATTTGAGCAATCCGGCATTGCTGGTATTGGCCGCTATCTTTTTGCAACAGAAAATGCGACTTATGTAATCATGTATGCAACTGATGTACAATTTGACCCGGAAAACTCTGACCTAATGGCTGAGTGGAATGCCATGGAACAGTCAGAAGAAGAGATTCGGTTTGTAGTTGACAATATACTCAAAGATTAAAAAGATAGGAGGTGTTTTTCATGAAGAAATTAGATGTACTTGTTTTAATGGTGGCATGTGTATTTTTATTGGCAAGTTGCAGTAAAGAAGCGGATGACAGAAGTGCATTTACAGAATTTAATGAATACATTTTGGAAACAGTAATGGAAAGTTATGAAGATGGAAATATCAGTCGGGAAGATATTGTGATAGACCAGATTTATTGCGGACACTTTTCACAAAAAGATGTAAATGAAATATTTGTATTGTGCAAAATTCTGAATACTCCTCATGTTGCTGGATTAGATAAAACTGTGGCTGTCCTCTTGGAAGCAGATTCATTAAAAAAGATAGCTTATAAAGAGTTTAATGCAGATAATGTGACTATAGATTGCGTTCAGACCAGCATCGGACAGAGCAAAATATTATTTATCGGAACAACTATATATCAAGGAATATCAGCGCAGGAAATACAGCTTTGGGGCATTCAGGATGGTCAATGGTTGGATATTCCAATAGAGAACTTAGAAACTTTATCAGATGGCTATTTTTGCTTTATGGGAGATGGAGAAATTATTGTTTCTTCTATAGCAGACCATGCAGAGATTATAGCCATACTAAATTGGAATCCAGATATGGAGAATTTTTTGTTAGATTAAAGAAAGCGAAAGCTGCCAGTCAAGCGTTGCCAGCGTGATATGCAATCTACGGAAAAAGATAAACAATTCAGATCAGGAAAATTTTTCATTTTATTCTAAAAAGGCGGTTTTATCATGGCAATTATTATTCAGGGGATAAATTCACCTGTCGGAACAGACAGCAGCGAGATAATCGGAGCGGCGCTTAAAAAGGCAGGCATAAAAAAGGCCGTTCAGACGGGTATTCACAAGATATCTCTTGATGCACGCAAGCAGAACGATATCAAGACTGTCTCTTCTGTCTGGGCGGAGCTTGAAAGCAGAGCGGAAGAGGAAAAGATATGCTCCCTGAAGGATTTCTGCACCTATGTTGATATCACGCCCTTTGAGCCAAAGATAACAGGCAGCATTTCCCCTGAGGGACGTATCGCCGTGTGCGGCTTCGGACCTGCGGGAATGTTTGCGGCTCTCGTTCTTGCGGAAATGGGCTACCGTCCGCTGGTGCTGGAGCGTGGCGCTGATGTGGATAACCGCAGCAGGGCTGTCTCCGATTTCTGGCATGGGGGAGAGTTTTCGCCCAAAACAAACGTTCAGTTCGGCGAGGGCGGCGCAGGCACATTTTCCGACGGAAAGCTCACCACACGCATAAAAGACCCCCTTTGCAGATATGTTTCCGCACGCTTTGCGGAGTTCGGCGCTCCCGATGAGATACTCACAAAGGCAAAGCCCCACATCGGCACTGACAGGCTCAGGGGCGTTGTGAAAAATATCCGCCAGCGTATAATCAGCCTTGGGGGAGAAGTTCGGTTTAACAGTCAGGTGACGGATATCTCCCTTTCAAACGGCAGACTGCGCTCTGTTACCGTGAACGGAAGCGAGGAGATACCTGTTTGCGCCATGATACTTGCCATAGGTCACAGCGCAAGAGATACCTTTGAAATGCTCTTCCGCCGTGAGATCGTTATGGAGCCAAAGCCCTTTGCTGTGGGCGCACGCATCGAGCATTTGCAGAAGGACGTTAACGTGAGCCTTTACGGCGCTCATGCAGATGACCCTGCGCTGCCTGTGGGAGAATATCAGCTGAGCTACACCAAAAACGGCAGGGGAGTTTACACTTTCTGTATGTGCCCCGGAGGAACTGTTGTTCCCAGCCAGAGCGAGGAGAAAACTATCGTCACTAACGGAATGAGCGAGTTTGCAAGAGACGGTCTTAACGCCAACGCCGCCCTTGTGGTCTCCGTCTCTCCCGAGGACTACGGAAAGAATATTCTTGACGGCGTTGAGTTTGCACGAAAGATAGAGCGTGCGGCATATGAGCAGAGCGGCAGCTACAAAGCCCCTGCGGTAACGGTGGGAGCGTTTCTTGACAGAAAGGCAGAGCTTAAAGCTCCGAGTGTAACGCCCACATATGCCATAGGAACGGTTCCCTGCGATCTTGACAAGATACTCCCGTCCTTTGTTACGGATATGATGCGCACGGGTCTTGGCGTGTTTGCACGGAAAATGAAGTGCTTCGGCGACAGGGGAGCGGTGCTTACAGCTCCCGAGACAAGGACGTCCTCCCCCGTAAGGATAAGGCGTGGGGAGAATATGTGCAGCCTTTCGGCAGAGGGACTGTACCCCTGCGGAGAGGGCGCAGGCTATGCAGGCGGAATAATGTCCGCAGCAGTTGACGGCGTAAAGCAGGCTTGCTCGGTAATGAGCCTGTACAAGCCCGAATAAATACAACAAAATAAAGCCCGTCGGAGGATCCTCCGACGGGCTTTGGCATATGTACTAACAAAAGATTATTCAGCAGCAGCGGGCTCGGAATCGCCGAGAGTAGCGGTCTCAGCAACAGCCTCAGATTCGCCGAGTGTAGCGTCCTCAGCAGTATCATTGTTGCCGCAAGCGGTTGCACAAAGTGCAAGTGCAGATGCCAGTACGATTGCCATAATAGTCTTTTTCATAGTGAAATTCTCCTTTAAATCTTTCCCATTTGTATCCTTGCTTTCCACACAAGGATTTTGCTGCGATTTGATATAGCTTTTACATATATCTTACACAACGTTTAGTATTATACCAGTTATTTGAAAGTTTGGCAATACTTATTTGTAACAAAGAAAACAAGGATAAAAGGAAGAATATGTTTATACTGCACAATAATTTACTGTATTTTTATGGCAAAATAACATCTGAGTAATTTTATTACGAGTATTTTCACATATAGTTAGGCTATGGTAATCGCTTCCGCAACACTGCGTCAGATTATCTGCAGCAGGTAGAATTTCAGGTATTCCGTCTCGTCAACGGACATGAGGATAGGGTGGTCGGGAGCCTGACGGCGCATTTCTATCATTCTGAGATTTACCCCTGCGGCTCTTGCTGCATCTCGGAGCATCTGAGCGAAAAGCTCCTCTGTCATGAAGTGGGAGCATGAGGCTGTGGCAAGATATCCGCCTCTGGGCAGCAGTCGCATCGCCAGCGTGTTAAGCTCCAGATAGCCGTTCTTTGCGTTGCCAACGGTCTTTCTGGACTTGGTAAATGCAGGCGGGTCAAGGATAATATAATCGGCGCTGCGGTCATGGGTCTCGATGCGGTTTTTGAGGAAATCAAACACATCGGAGGTCACAAAGGACATATTGCCCGACAGCCCGTTAAGCTCTGCGTTGGAGCGTGCCATTTCTATCGCCTGAGCGGAAACATCAACAGCGGTGACATGAGCCGCACCGCCCTTGGCGCAGTTAAGCGCAAAGGAGCCTGTGTGAGTGCAGCAGTCAACCACGTTCTTGCCCTTGGCAATGGAGGCTGCGGCACGTCGGTTATATTTCTGGTCAAGGAAAAAGCCGGTTTTCTGACCGTTTTCCACGTCAACATTGTACTTTATGCCGTTTTCGGTAATGACGGTGACGGGGGATACATCGTTCTCTCGGAGATACCAGCCCTTTTCCTCTGCCATGCCCTCAAGGGTGCGTATATTTACGTCATTTCTCAGATAGATGCCGTCAATTTTGCAGCCGTCATTTCTGAGAATATCCAGCAGAGCGGGGAGAATGATATCTCTGCGCTTTTCAATGCCCAGTGAAAGTATCTGAACGGAAAGAAGATTATTGAACCTGTCAACGGTAAGTCCCGGGAAACTGTCGCCCTCGCCGAAAATAAGGCGGCAGGCGGTCATATCCTCATGGGACATAACGGTCTTGCGGTAATCATATGCGTACTGCAGACGGCGGCGGAAAAAGTCCTCGTCAAACTTGTCGTTGGTGCTGCGGGAGATTATGCGCACACGTATCTTGGACTTTGAGTTGTAAAAGCCTGTGCCTATGTAGCGGTTCTTTTCGCTTACAACGTCCGCCAGCTCGCCGTCGGTTATCTCATCGGCGGAGACTACCTCGTTGTCGTATATCCATGGGTGGCCGTAGGCTGTGCGTTTTCTGCATTTTTCGGTGACAGTCACCTTTGGGAGATCTCTGTTAATATTCATAAAAAGTCCTTTCTATATCTTCTTTATTCCACTGCTGCCCTTGTAGGCGCTGCCGTATTTCTTTTCAAGATATTTATACACATTTGATGCTATGCGCACCAGTGACGATATTGCAAAAATGCCCATGGCAATAGCAGCCGCCTCGCCGAATGCGTCAGCCGCACGGTCAAGGAAGGTCTCATTATCGCCTGTCACAAGGGCAAGCATGGTGTAATACATAAGTCCGCCCGGGACAAGGGGGATTATTCCCACAATGAGGTACATATTAACGGGAGCCTTGCACACACGGGCCATTACTTCGGAATAGAACGCCACGGCTGCCGCTGCCACAAAGCAGCACTTTATGCCGTTGTAGTCGCTCATGCTCATTACCGAGAAGATCATCTGGCTGACTATGGAGCCTACAGAGGCTGCTATCAGGTGCCAGAAGCGTATATTGAACTGCACGCCCACCGCAAAGCAGCCCACAAAGCTGAACACGCATGGGAGCACCACATCTTTTATGATATCTGTATCCATATCCATGCACCTTTCAGAACTTTATTACAGCTGCCACTGCCGAGCCTGTGCCAACAGCCAGACCTGCTGCGGTAAGGATAGCTTCGGTAAGGGTGTATATCCCCGAGAAAAAGTCCCCCGAGATAAAGTCTCTCATGCAGTTTGTCAGGGCAACTCCCGGAACCAGGGACATTGAAACGCCGATTATCATTTTGTCAAAGCGGGGGACTGCCCCTGCCTTTGAAAGTCCCACCGCTATAAGGGACATTACCATTGAGCAGACTACGGCGTTAAGGAATGTGCTTGCCCTTATGGCTGAGAGCTTGTCGCTGGTGAACTTAACTATTATTGCAAGAAGTGAGCCGAAAACCGCTTCCACAGCTCCGCCGCCGAAAAACAGCGTGAAAGCCGCACCCGCAGCCGCATAGCTGAGGTACAGCACGGGCTGACTGTAGGTCCTTCTGTGACGGATAGTGTCAAGGTGCTTCTGTATAGTTTCCGCATCGGGCTTCATTCGGCAGATGAAGCGTGAAAGCTCGTTGAGCTTGCCCACTCTGTCAAGGTTGGTGTTCCTGCCCGAAACGTTCTTCGAGTTGGTTATGGGTACTCCGTCGGGAGATTTTACGGTTATGATGAAGTTTGCGGGGGTGACGTATATTTCCGCATTTTTATGACCGTAGGCAGTGCATATCCTGCGGATAGTATCCTCGGTGCGGTATATCTCAGCGCCGTATGAGACAAGCATTATGGCAAATTCAGCGCATATTTCGGTAAGCTGTATCTCGGTCATTGCCGTCCCTCCATGGTCAGATTATAAAGCCGCCGTTTACTCCTATTATCTGCCCCGTGATAAAGTCGGAGCGTTCATCTGCCAGAAAAAGCGCCGTCCGTGCTATGTCATGGGGAGTTCCCAGACGGTTCATGGGAGTTTCCTCTTTAAGATATTCCATAGTTTCAGAGTCAAGATTTTTGTTCATGTCAGTGTCTATAACGCCTGGGGCAATGCAGTTGACGGTAATGCCCGAAAGCCCCGTTTCCTTTGCCAGAGCCTTTGTGAAGCCTATGACAGCCGCCTTTGCTGCGGAATAATGCACCTCGCAGGAAGCGCCCACCTGCCCCCACATGGAGGAGATGTTTATTATCCTGCCGTATTTTTCGTGTATCATATGGGGGAGCACCCCATGGGTGAAGTTATATACGCTTTTTACGTTGGTATCGAACATATTGTCCCACATTTCCTCGGTTATATCCGAGAAAAGTGCCTGTTGGGCAATGGCTGCGTTGTTTATCAGCACATCAATGCTGCCGAAATGCCTGAAAACAGCTTCGACAGTCTCATGAGCCGCTTTGCAGTCGGAAACGTCGCATTTGTATATCCCGCAGCCTGTCTCTTCTTTAAGGCTGAGAGCCGCTTCCTCGCTTTTGTTATATACAGCGGCGACATTGTAGCCTGCCTGCGCAAACAGCTTTGCACATTCCCTGCCGATGCCTCTTGATGCGCCTGTTATAAGTGCGGTCTTTGACATGATCTTCTCCGTTTCATTTGCTTTTGTAAAATGTTACCCAGCTTCTGTATGCTCTTTTCCAATCGGGATACTGTTTTTGCAGCATGGGGGAGCTTTGCCACAGTCTGCGCCATATTTCAAGGCTCTCTTCAAATGAGCCTTCATATAATCGGTGGTCGCAGATGTTCCATGAGCAATAATGCTTTTTGTATTCACCGATGCCCGAGACCTCGTGCCTGCGTACAGTACGTGATGCCTGCCGTTTGCTGTAAGCACAGTTTTTGTCCTTATAAACGGCGTGACGTTTATAGCTTCTGCTCATAGTTCTCCTTTAATACTCAGTCATTGAGCTTGTCAAGCAGTATCTTTTCTTCTTTCTTGGGGTAGATTGCGATTATAACGATAGCGATGATGCCGCATACCGAAAGAATGATTCCCTGTGAAAGTCCCTTGGGGAAGAAGGTCATTTCGATATCGTGAGTGCCCTGGGTAAGCTCTACGCCGATAAGTGCGTCGCATACCTTTACAGGCTCGACCTTCTGACCATCGACCTTAACAGTCCAGCCCGGCTCCCAGCTGATAGTGGTGAACATTATGCCGTCTTTGTCGGCGGTAATGGTTCCCTTGATGTGATCTTCGCTGAAATCGGAGATGTTCAGGGGGTGTTCTCTCAGGGTGCTTACGGCTTCCTTGAACTTGTCCTCGTCAAGATAATAGAAGAGCTTGTCCTTGAAAAGCACTTCCTTTTTGTCCTCGGTAATGGTAACGATAAGGGATATTTCTTCGTTTTCCTCAAACTTGCCAAGGGTCTGGATGACCATGTTTCCGCCTTCGAAATAATAGTCAAGGAAATCCTTGTTGAGCCAGAGATTTACCTTGCGCTCATAGTTGGAGGGGAGATACATATATATCATATCCTCGGTGGGAGCCTTGATGATGAACTCGATGTGGGAGTTTTCGCCCTCAACGATAGGGGTGTATTTTATGTGTGCGCCGTAGCTTGACTGCTTTGCATTCTCGGGAAGTGTCTTGCTGACGGATATCTGCTTGAAGTATTCGGTGTATTCATCGGAAACAAGGTGGCTGAGAAGATTGTTCTGGTTTGCAAAGGGATTGTCCTTTTCAAGAACCACGTCAAGAACGGAGCTGTCAGCCATGAATGCGATCGGCAGGGCGTTGGGGTTCTCATACACAGCCCAGATGTCCTTTTCGTCACGGTTTGTGAGCAGCAGGTCATCGTAATGCTTGTTTGTGGGGATTATATCGTCCTCTGCATCGCCCTTTTCCATAACATACTTTATGCCAAGGATAGCGTCGCTCACATAGGTGGAGCCCTTATACTTTGTATAATGTCCGCCGTAGGAGAAGCCCAGCTTCCTCAAAAACTGAATGGGAGCGGCATTTAGGGTGGAGCTGGAATGGGATATGCCGTAGCTTCCGAATGCCATTGCGTCGTTTACGGTGCGGTGATGGTTCTTTTCAATGCGGTAAACGCCGTCATCAAAGCTGTCGTTCTGGAGTATCTTCTTTACGGTGTCACGTCCGAGAGTAATGTATCTGTTGTAAGAGGAATATTTTGAATATACAACATCGCTGTTTATTGCCTCCATGGTGGAGAGCGATGTTCCGAAAAGCTCACCGATAACGAATATGCCGATAATGAATGTGAGCACCGAGCGGCGCTTTCTGTCGGAAAGCTTTACAAATCTGAGAATGATAGAGTAGATAACGGTGAATATAACAGTGTACCAGACAGTGAGCAGCAGGGTAACGCCGTCAAAATCCTGCCTGCCGATGTAGAATGCGTATATGCACAGTCCCACGCACACGCAGCCTATTTCCTTGAGTGTGATGCCGCTGAGGCGCTCAAAGGTCATGGCAGCCATTACCAGAAGAATGAAGCTGAATGTAAAGCTGTAGCGGTAGGGGAGCCAGTTCGGCACCTGGAAGCCGTGCCATGCAAGGTCAACGGTGGAAAGGTACATTGAGAGCAGGATAGTCATAAGCACTGCGCCCAGACCCATCTTCTGGCGGAAGCGAATCTTCTCGTTAAGGAAGAACAGGGGCAGCAGGATTATGGTAAGCACGCCGCAGTAAACAACGGGAGAACCCTCGGGGCGGCAGGTGTCATAGACATTTGGCAGGAGATTTTTGAAAAAGTCGATAAAGTCAAACTGAGTTTTAAGCTCATAGCTGGGGGTGGAAAACTCAAACTTGCCAAGCTTCAGGGAATAATACAGCGGGATAAGCACCCATGATGCGGAAGCCGCTGCGATTATGCCGCCCAGACCGAATTTCAGTCCCGACTTGAAGAAGGACTTCACCGAAAGCTTGTAGTTCTTCTGACCTGCAAAATAATAGTACAGGAAATAGATGACCGAGAAAAATGTTATCATCCAGCCGATGTAGAAATGCGCCATATACATAAGTGCCAAGGGGATTATAAAGCGCAGCCAGCCGCCGTCGTCGATCATCTTTTCAATGCCGTAGATGATAAGGGGCAGATAAATAAGTCCGTCCAGCCACATTGGGTTCATGAGCTGCACTATCATATAGCCCATAAGAGAGTAAAGCAAGCCGAAAAGCATTGCTGTGGAGTTGCGGCAGCCCTTTGAGTGCCTGAGGTAATAGTTGAAGGTAACGGAAGCTGTTCCCACCTTGCACAGCTGCATTATAAGCAGGGATTCTGTCATTACAGAGCGGGGGAGCAGCATTGGTATCAGCGTAAAGGGGCTTGCAAGGTAATATGCAAACATTCCCACAGTCTCACCGGTAAGGTTGCGGCTCCATGAGATAAAGGGGCTTCCGCTGCCGTGGAGCACGTCACGCAGGTGCTCGAAGTAATACACGTACTGACCGTTCAGGTCAAGCACCAGCACGGACATATCGCCGAATGGGTGAACACCGAATGCGGCATATGCTCCGAAAAGGAGAATGGCAGGGATAAAAAACGCAATGAAATAGCTGCGCTTTTCCTTAATAAAGCTCCATATTTTTTTCAAAAACAGTGCAGGCTTGCTGCTTTTCTTTTTAGTCTCCGTATTTACCGCTGCTGCCTCGGGAGCGGTATCGGGCTGAATATTAAGATTTTCTTCCATATTCGTCTCCGTTTCTGTTTGTGTAACGTATTTGCAGACTTGTTCGCAGGTGCATAAAGTCATACAATATCATTATAATATTTTCCTGTGTAAAAAACAAGGATTATCGGTAGAAAATAATAAAAAAAATTCTGAAAATTGTCTTGTTAAATTGGTCAAAATGTGTTATAATGAATAACTGAGACCTGCATTACGGCAGGATAGCAGTTCCTATGATGAGGAGTGGTTTTTGTGCATCTGAGCGAAAAAACAGTTGATAAGGAAGTTGTCTTTGAGGGCCGCATCATTACGGTAAGAAAGGACAAGGCTGAGCTTGAGGACGGCTCTGTAGTCGGAAGAGAGCTTGTTATCCATTCGGGCGGAGTGTGCGTTGTGCCCCTGACAAACGATAACAAGGTGATAATGGTGCGCCAGTTCCGATACGCATTCGGCGAGCCTCTTCTCGAGATACCTGCAGGGAAGCTTGAAAAGGGCGAGGAGCACCGCAGCGCCGCTCTCAGGGAGCTTGAGGAAGAAACGGGCGCTCACTGCGGCAGATTTGAGTATCTGGGCGTATGCTACCCCTCTGTTGCATATCTTACCGAAAAGATCCATATGTATCTTGCAAGAGACCTTGAATTCGGCAGCTCGCATACCGACGCAGGGGAGTTTCTTGACGTTCTTGAAGTTCCTCTTGACGAGGCTGTGCAGATGGTTATGGACGGCAAGATACCCGATGCCAAGACACAGATAGCTCTGCTCAAAACAAAAATGATAGTTGACAGCGGCAAATAAGCAAATAAAAAGCTCTTGCTTTTCACAGCAAGCTGCGGAAAGCAAGAGCGGTAATATATTCAGTAATCAGAATTAAAGAAGACCTGCTTCTTCAGCTTCAGCCTCAGCCTGCATCATTTCGATGTGGCGGGTGTAAGCGTCAAGGATCTGGCTCTCGATAGACTGTCTTGCATCAGGGGAGATAGGATGAACGATATCTCTGAATACGCCGTTCTCGTCCTTACGGCTGGGCATTGCAACGAAAAGTCTTGCGTCGCCCTGAACTACCTTGATATCGTGAATAGCGATCTGGTCGTCCACGGTGATGGAGATAACGGCTCTGAGACGGCCGTCGGGAATGATCTTTCTGATCTTGATGTCTGTGATTGTCATTTTCAGTGTCCTCCTTAAAATCTGTGCTTTCGGATATGGATATTATGAATAGTATCCGTCTGCAATATACATATATCATGGAAAAATATTTTTCCTACCCACGGCTTTAATTATAATATACTACTCTTAAATTATTCTTAACTGAGGTGAAACTTTTGAATAACTTTGTTGGAAAATTTGATGATGATATTTTGAAAGATAAAAAACATATTCATATGATAGGAATTGGCGGCAGCGGTATGTATCCCCTTGCCCAGATACTTCATTCAAAGGGTTATTATATCACAGGCTCGGATAATAACGAGACCGACACCCTAAAGGCTGTAAGGTCGATGGGAATTGAGGTATTTCTGGGTCAGAGCGCTGACAATATCAAGGGTGCCGATCTGATAATCCGCACGGCTGCCATTATGCAGGATAATCCCGAGCTTATTGCGGCAAACGCCAGCGGAGTTCCTGTTCTGGAGCGAAGCGAGCTGCTGGGCATCATCACAAAGATGTACTCCAATGCCGTATGCGTCAGCGGAACCCACGGCAAGACCACCGTTACCTCTATGATAACCCAGATACTGAAGCAGGGCGGCATTGATATCACCGCTTACATCGGCGGAAAGCTGCCTATCATCGGCGGAAGCGGCTGCGTAGGCTCTTCCGAAACAATGGTATGCGAGGCCTGCGAGTTTGAGGATCACTTCTTAAAGCTTTATCCCGATATCGCAGTGGTGCTGAACGTGGACGCAGACCACCTTGACTATTTCGGTACTCTCGATAACATCAAAAAATCCTTCGGCAAGTTCTGCTCCATGGCAGGAAAGGTCATTGCCAACGGCGATGATAAAAACACAATGAGCGCTCTTGAGGGCATAGAAAACATTATAACCTTCGGCTATTCCGATGGCTGCGAGTGGCAGCCTGCCAATGTTGAGAGAAAGAACGGTCTGCTTACCGAGTTTGATATTCTCCATAATGGCGAGCTTTTCACCCATGCGGTTCTTCATGTCCCCGGCGAGCATAATGTTCTCAACGCCGTTGCTGCAGCTGCTGCCGCATATGAATCGGGTGCTGACGGCGAAATGGTGAGAAACGGTCTTGACTCCTTCAGAGGTGCAAAGCGCCGCTTTGAAAAATACGGCGAGGTGCATAACATCACCGTCTGCGATGATTACGGTCATCACCCTACCGAGCTGGAAGCAACTCTCAGGGCGGCAAAGGGCATGAACTTCAACCACGTATGGGCAGTTTTCCAGCCCTTTACATTCTCACGTACTGCGCTTCTGCTGGACGATTTCGCAAGGGTGCTGAAAATCGCCGACAAGTGTGTTATCACCGCTATTATGGGCTCCCGTGAGAAAAACACCTACAATATCTATGACAAGGATCTTGGAAATAAGGTCGAGGGCGCTGTGTGGTTCGGGGACGAACAGGATCACGACCGCAACTTTGAACTGTGCGCCGAGTATGTGAGCAGCCATGCGGAAGAGGGCGACCTTATCCTTACCATGGGCTGCGGCGACATCAACAAGTGCGCATGGCTTATCCTTGACAAGCTGAAAGCACGCTTCGGTGAGTGATACGGAGGTAATATGGATAACAATTTCAACGGACAGAATTACGGGCAGAATAGCAATGAGCCTGCAAACAATGGTTATAGCGCACCCGTTCAGGGCGGATATCGTCCCTATGTGCCTTATACCCCCCAGTATCCGAGCGGAAATATGGGGAACGGAGATATGTTCGATGTCTCCCCGCAGGAGCGCAAGGCGCTGAAAAGGCAGTATTTCGGCACATTCGGCAGGGCTATGGTGCACTGTGTCGGCTCGTTCATTATGGCGCAGGCTATCTTTATAATAATGAGCCTCAGCGGATATGAGTTCCGCTATACCGAGGACGGAACGGCTATAGTTGACTGGCTTTACAATATTGCGGGAAGTCTGCCGTCCATTGTGTTCTGCATAGGTATTTTCCTTTTTGACAAGGGCACGAGCCATGCTTCCGCCAGTGATTATTTCAGAACGGACAGGATTGGTTCAAAGTCTGTTCTTGCTTTCTTCGGAATGGTAATGTTCGCATATGCTGCGGCGCTTATCTGTCAGGCGCTGCTTATAAACGGAATGTTCTCCATAGGCATATCGCCCATATCGGAGGATTACCTGACTGAGGAGGATCTTAGCCCCACGTATCTGGCGGTAAGCTTTGTGACCACCGCCATACTTGCTCCCATTGCTGAGGAACTTATGTTCAGAGGGGTTATTCTCCGCCGCCTCAGCAGGATAAGCCAGAGCTTTGCCATATTCATGTCCGCACTTATCTTCGGACTTATGCACGGAAACTTCGTTCAGACAGTGCTGTGCATTTGTCTCGGCATAGTTTTCGGTTACGCTGCGGTAAAAACAGGCTCCCTCATTCTCCCCATAGCAGGGCATATATTCGTGAATACCGCTGCCATGACCAACAGCTTTGCGGAGTATTATCTGGGCGAGGAGTCCGCTTCCATATACTGGATGCTGCTTATTGTGGGCTTCGGTGTCATCGGCACCATAACCTTGATAGTGCTGCTTGCTAATCACAGGATATCCTTCCCTCAGTTCAATGAGTACCATAAGAAAAGGACTTTTCCCATAATTTTCACCTGCGTGTCCTTCTGGCTGATGATGTGCATTTATCTTTTCGACTGCATTTCTACCTGCGGACCTGTCACAGAGAAGCTTATGGGAGAATAAATTGATGGCTGAAAGGCAAAAATGTTGACAACAGCGGAAAGCTGTGGTATAATCTTTTTTATGAAGAAAAATTTCTCGGTGAAAAATGCCGAAAAAGGTGGTTAATATCAATGGAAAAAATCAACGGCAATGACATTTTGTGCGAATTTGACCTTGAAGAAGCCAAGAACAGCGAGGGCAAGGAGATAGAGATCTCTGCCTGCGTTCATAAGGTTAAGAAGATGGGCGGATTTGCTTTTGTAATACTCAGAACAGCAAGATACCTTATCCAGTCCGTATATTCCCCCGAGACCTGCCCCGACAGCATCGACGGCATCAAGGAGGGCTGCTTCGTTACAGTCAAGGGTACTGTAAGAAGGGACGACCGTGCTTACAACGGCATCGAGATCGCCATGACAGGCATCAAGCTTATCCACAAGCCCGAGTTTGATTATCCTCTCCACGTTTCCGCAAGAAAGATCGGCTGCACACTGGACGTTAATCTGGATAACAGAAGCGTTGCCCTGAGAAATCCCGTGGAAAGAGCTGTTTTCAAGTTCCAGGAGGGCGTTGTTTCAGGATTCAGAGAGTTTATGATAAAGAATAAATTCACCGAGATCCACACACCCAAGATCGTTGCACAGGGCGCAGAGGGCGGCGCAAACATCTTCCGTCTCGACTACTTCGATCACGAGGCATTCCTCAACCAGTCTCCTCAGTTCTATAAGCAGGCTGCTGTGGCTTTCTTCGACAGAGTTTTCGAGATCGCTCCCGTTTACCGTGCAGAGCGTCACTCAACCTCACGTCACCTGAACGAGTACATCGGTCTTGACTTTGAGATGGGCTTCATCAACGATATGTACGACGTTATGAATATGGAGACCGCAATGCTCCGCTACCTGATGGATTACCTGAAGGAAAACTATGCAAATGAAATAAAGATACTGAATGCAGATATCCCTGAGATCACCGAGATACCCGCAGTAAAGTTCGAGGACGCTGTTACACTTATCAAGGGCAGCAAGGCAAAGAACAAGTTTGACCTGGAGCCTGAGGACGAGGTGTTCCTCTGCAACTGGGCAAAGGAGAACTACGGTACAGAGTTTATCTTTGTAACAAACTTCCCCTCTTCCAAGCCTCCTTTCTATGCAATGAACGACAAGGAAGACCCCAGAACAGCCTGCAAGTTCGACCTTCTTTTCAGAGGTCTGGAGATCACAACAGGCGGTCAGCGTATCCACGATTACAACGAGCAGCTTGAAAAGATGAAGGCACAGGGTCTTGACCCCGAGGACTTCAAGAGCTACCTCGAGAGCCATAAGTACGGACTTCCTCCTCACGGCGGTCTGGGTATCGGTCTCGAGAGACTTGTTATGAAGCTTCTCGGTCAGGCAAATGTCCGTCAGGCTTCCATGTTCCCCAGAGACATGAACCGTCTGCTTCCGTAAACAAAGATTATGCTGAATGTTAATGCTCTTTAAAATTCGTATTTTGGCTGATTTTTCTGCAAAATGCGTAAAAAAGATGTCAAAATGCAAGTTATTTTATAAATCTTGCAATAATATTTGAAAAAGGGCTTGACAAACAGGAAATAATGGTGTATTATATAAACATACTAAAACACAGTTAATATTTCAAAGGCAATGACGCCGATAAACAGTTACCGCATAAAAAGCGGGTACTGTCTGTCGGCGTCTTTTGTTTTTGATGATTTTTAAGGGAGGAAAATATTATGTCAGAGAGTATTATCCAGGGAGTTAAGAATGTACCCGATTATTTCGGCTGCAATGTTTTTAACGAGGAAACAATGAAGTCCAGACTTCCCAAGAACGTTTATAAGGCTCTTCTTAAGACCAAGACTATGGGAACTGCACTCGATCCCGATGTTGCCGATGTTATCGCAACCGCTATGAAGGACTGGGCTGTAGAGCAGGGCGTTACTCACTACACCCACTGGTTCCACCCCATGACAGGTCTTTCCGCAGAGAAGCACGATTCCTTTATCTCTCCTACAGATGACGGAAAGGTAATAATGGAATTCTCAGGCAAGGAGCTTATCAAGGGCGAGCCTGATGCGTCTTCCTTCCCCTCCGGCGGTCTGAGAGCTACATTCGAGGCAAGAGGCTACACCGCATGGGACCCCACATCTCCCGCATTTATCAAGGATAACACACTTTACATACCTACAGCATTCTGCTCCTACACAGGCGAAGTCCTCGATAAGAAGACTCCTCTTCTCCGTTCAATGGAGGTTATTTCCGAGCAGGCTGTAAGAGTTCTGAAGCTCTTCGGTTCCAATGCTACAAGAGTTACCACTACTGTAGGCCCCGAGCAGGAATATTTCCTCGTTGACAAGAAGCTTTACGATCAGCGTAAGGACCTTATCTACACCGGCAGAACCCTTTTCGGCGCTAAGGCACCTAAGGGTCAGGAGCTTGAAGACCATTACTTCGGCAACATCAAGGACAGAGTTCATGAGTACATGACCGATCTTGATGAAGAGCTCTGGAAGCTTGGCATCTACTCCAAGACTGAGCATAACGAGGTTGCTCCCGCTCAGCACGAGATGGCTCCTATCTTCACTACTTCAAACGTTGCTGCTGACCAGAACGCTCTTACCATGGAGATCATGAAGAAGGTAGCTCTTAAGCACGGTCTTGTCTGCCTCCTCCACGAGAAGCCTTTCGCTGGCGTTAACGGTTCCGGTAAGCACAATAACTGGTCTATCTCCACTAACGAAGGTCAGAACCTTCTCGACCCCGGCAAGAATCCTAAGGACAATATCCAGTTCCTTACATTCCTTGCAGCTATCATCAAGGCTGTTGATGAGAATGCTGACCTGCTGAGACTTTCCGTTGCTTCCGCAGGCAATGACCACCGTCTCGGCGCTAACGAGGCACCTCCTGCTATCATGTCCATCTTCGTAGGCACTGAGCTTCAGCAGATCCTTGATGCTCTCGAGTCCGGCGAGATGATAAAGACTGACGCCAATGAGGAATTTGTTATCGGCGTTGAGGCTCTCCCCAACTTCCCCAAGGATACCACAGACCGTAACAGAACTTCTCCTTTCGCATTCACAGGCAACAAGTTCGAGTTCAGAAGCCTTGGTTCTTCCGAGACCATTGCCTGCACAAACTGCATACTCAACACTATCGTTGCAAATTCCCTTAAGGAATTTGCCGACAGACTTGAAGGCGCTGCTGATTTCTCCACCGAGCTTAACAAGCTCCTTGTTGAGACTATCAAGAAGCACAAGAGGATCATCTTCAACGGCAACGGCTATGATGCAAGCTGGGTAGAAGAGGCTGCAAAGCGTGGTCTTCCCAACTACGTATCCACTGTTGATGCTGTTCCTCACTATACTGATGAGAAGAACGTCAAGATGTTCGAGATGTTCAAGATCTACACCAGAACCGAGCTCCAGTCCAGAACCGAGATCATTCTTGAGAACTACTCCAAGATCATCAACATCGAGGCTCTTACAATGCTGGATATGGCTAAGAAGCAGATCCTGCCCGCAGGTATGGGCTTTGCTAAGGAGCTTGCAGATTCCGTTAATGCTAAGAAGGCAGCAGGCGTATCCGCTGACCTGGAAAAGAAGCTTGCTGACAAGGTAAGCGCTCTTAACGCAGGCATTGCAGACGCTATTGACGACCTTGATGCAAAGCTTATCGGCGTTGCTGATGAGGACGGCTACGAGGCTACTGCAAGATATTACAGAAACTCCGTATTTGCTTCCATGCAGAACCTGAGAGCTGTTGCAGATGAGCTGGAGACCATCACTCCCGAAAAGGAATGGCCTTTCCCCACCTACGGCGACCTCCTTTTCAGAGTTTGATTTCAATATCAGCCTGAAACAGAATAACACTAAAAAACGCTATGGCAGCGCTGTCCCCAAGACAACGCTGCCATATTTGTTTTTCATTATTTATGATTATTCCCATTTTCCGATAATGCGTGATTCCCTGTCACGTATGCTCACTCTACAGACGATATGCTTTTTCCCTGAGAGCGTACCGTCATCTCCCTGAAAAAGCCCCTGCTCATATGAACAGGGGCTTTTCTCTTTTGTATTATACTAATCCTCAATCAACCTATAGACAAATCCTCGGCTGAAATAAGCCCATTCTTCGTCAAGCTCCCTTGCCGGGCGACAAGCCCGCCTGCAGTCGCTTTCCTAGACTGGTCTTATTTCATCTGTCGGCTTTGTCTATAGAACGATTAAAGATTAGTATTACAATTCATCGGTGAGCCTGCAAATTATCTCGTTGGAGAGCAGAAAGCCTTCTGGGGTGAGAATTATTCTGTCTCCGTTTATTTTTAGCAGCCCATGGTGTTCCATGGGTTTTGCTGCTTTTATAATATTTTCCTTGCTTTTGCAGCCTGAGATATCGCAGCCCTCGGAAAGCCGCAGGGCAAGCATCATTTTTTCTTCTTCGGTACATGGAGATTCGTCCGAGATTATCTCCTGCTGGCGTGGGGAACTAATGTAGCCTGCAATATCCCTCGGAACATAAAATCTTTTGCCGTTCATGCAGGAGTGGGCGGAGGGGCCTGTGCCGAAATATTCCTCGCACCGCCAGTATTTCAGATTGTGACGGCATTCATAGCCTGCTTTGGCAAAGTTGGATATCTCATACTGCCCGAAGCCGTTTTCCGCAAGCATATCTACTGCCATAAGATAGATGTCCGCCGATTTGTCATTGTCCGCCGCAGCGCTTACCAGCTCGGGACAGCCCGCAAGGGGAGTGTTCTCCTCGATTTTCAGCATATAGGCAGAAATGTGGGTAACATTCAGCTCCGCAAGCTTCCTGATATTATCCCGCACGGTCTCTTCTGTCTGATAGGGAAGTCCAAGCATAAGGTCAGCGGAGATATTTTCAAATCCTGCCTTTTGGGCGTTCTGTATGGCCTCCGCTGTCTGACGGGAGTTGTGGAGCCTGCCCATCATTTTAAGTTCGTCATCATTAAAGCTCTGTATGCCGATAGAAAGGCGGTTTATGCCTGCCGCTCTGAAATCCCTCATAAGCTGGAGAGTGGTGGAATCGGGATTGCACTCGGCGGATATCTCAGCGTCCGCCGAAATATCCGCCGCAGAAAGGATATCATAAATTTGTGCGCCGCTCAGGAGAGATGGCGTTCCGCCGCCGAAATAAACGGTATCGGCGGTGATATTTGCAGCCCTTATGTTCCTTACCACAGCCTTAACGTAGCTGTCGGTAAGGGACAGATCGGTCTGGGAATAAAAGTCGCAGTAAAGACATTTCCTGCGGCAGAAAGGCACATGAATATAAAGTCCTGTCATATTCGTTTTATTCATCAAGTTTGAGCACAGCCATAAACGCTTCCTGGGGAACTTCAACAGTACCCAGCTGGCGCATACGCTTCTTGCCCTCCTTCTGCTTTTCAAGCAGCTTTTTCTTTCGGGTGATATCGCCGCCGTAGCACTTTGCAAGCACGTCCTTGCGCATTGCCTTTACGGTCTCTCTTGCAATGACCTTGCCGCCGATAGCCGCCTGAATGGGAACTTCAAACATCTGGCGGGGGATATTGTCTTTGAGCTTTTCAGCAATTCGTCTGCCTCGTGCATATGCCTTGTCAACGTGGATAATGAACGAAAGTGCATCCACCACCTCGCCGTTGAGAAGCACATCAAGCTTGACAAGCTTGGAAGGAGCATAGCCCATAAATTCGTAGTCAAATGAAGCATAGCCCCTTGTCTTAGATTTGAGGGCATCAAAGAAGTCATAAACTATCTCGTTGAGGGGCAGCTCATAGTGAAGCTCCACTCTTGTTTCGTCCAGATATTTCATATCCTTGAAAATACCACGCCTGTCCTGGCAAAGCTCCATAATGTTGCCCACATAGTCGGAGGGGGAAAGGATAGATGCCTTTACCATTGGCTCCTCGGCGGAGGCGATAACTGAGTTGTCGGGATAGTTTGAGGGGTTGTCGATATATACCGTCTCGCCGTTTGTAAGGTTTACCTTGTAGATAACGGAGGGGGCAGTGGTGATAAGGTCAAGGTTGTACTCACGTTCAAGGCGCTCCTGGATTATTTCCATATGGAGAAGTCCAAGGAAGCCGCAGCGGAATCCGAAGCCCAGAGCGATAGAAGTCTCAGGCTCAAAGGAAAGGGCAGCGTCATTGAGCCGGAGCTTTTCCAGTGCGTCACGGAGATCGCCGTACTTTGCGCCGTCCGCAGGATATATACCCGAATATACCATGGGGTTTACCTCACGGTAGCCGGGGAGAGCTTCATCGCAGGGATCAGCCGCATCGGTAACGGTGTCGCCCACCTTTGTGTCGCCGATAGATTTGATTGAAGCGGCAATGTAGCCAACCTCGCCTGCCTTTATAGTTCCTGCATTAACAAGGTCGGTAGCGCCCATGTAGCCCGTTTCTACAACGGTGAAATCAGCGCCTGTTGCCATAAGATGAATGGTCTGACCGATCTTTACGGAGCCGTCGATAACACGGACGTAAATTATAACGCCCTTGTAGGAATCGTAATAGCTGTCGAAAATAAGAGCTTTCAGGGGAGCGTTCACATCGCCCTTGGGGCAGGGAACATCGGTAACTATCTTTTCAAGCACTGCCTTGACGTTTGTGCCCATTTTTGCGGAAATACGGGGAGCGTCCATTGCGGGAATGCCGATAACGCTTTCCACCTCGGCGCATACCCTTTCAGGCTCTGCGGAGGGCAGGTCTATTTTGTTGACAACGGGAACGACTTCAAGATCATGCTCAATAGCAAGGTAAGTGTTGGCAAGGGTCTGGGCTTCGATACCCTGAGATGCGTCCACTACCAGCACAGCGCCCTCGCAGGCTGCCAGCGAGCGTGAAACTTCATAGTTGAAGTCAACGTGACCCGGGGTGTCGATAAGGTTGAAAACATATTCCTTTCCGTCGTCCGCCTTGTACATGAGCCGCACGGCACGGGCCTTTATGGTTATTCCACGCTCTCTTTCGATATCCATGTTATCAAGCAGCTGATCTTCCATGTCACGCTTTGCGACAGTGGAGGTAAGCTCCAGGATACGGTCCGCAAGAGTTGACTTGCCGTGGTCGATGTGGGCGATAATGCAGAAATTTCTTATATTTTCCTGGCTGTAATCCAAGTTAACACTTCCTTTTGCTGAATATGGGATTTACTGCTTTGCAGGGTAATTTTTTTCAATAAGCTCTCTGAATTTCCTGAGAGCGTCGCTTCTGTGGCTCACCTGATTTTTTTCATCGGCGGAAAGCTCCGCAAAGGATCTGTCGCCGAACATGAAGATAGGGTCATAACCGAAGCCGTTGGTTCCACGCTTTTCGTAGCCTATCTTGCCCTCGCAGGCGCCTGAAACTATATTTTTATTGCCGTTTTCGTCAATGTAGCAGATGCAGCATCTGAATCGGGCTGTGCGCTTGTCATCCGGGACGTTTTCAAGCTCGGAGAGAACTCTTGCGCAGCGCTTGCCCTCCTCCGCATATCTGGCGGAGTATATTCCGGGAGCGCCGTTCAGGGCATCAACTTCAAGTCCGCTGTCATCGGAAATGACAGGTAGGTGGAACATATCGTAAATTGCCTTTGCTTTGAGATAAGCGTTTTCCTCAAAGGTAGTTCCTGTTTCCTCTACCTCGATGTTTGCGCCGGCTTCCGACTGGGATATTACATCAAAGCCCATAGGCTCCAGGATCTCACGGAATTCTCTCAGCTTGTTTTTGTTGTTTGAAGCTAATATCAGTTTCATATATGACCTCGTTTACTTTTCTTCATCGTCTTTTTTCTTCTTGCCGAAGGTAATTTCCTTGAACAGGAAGCCGAACTTGCCGTCCTTAAGGCTCTTCTTTTCAGGCTCCGCAGGCTGTTCTTCTGTGTCGGGCATGGGTATCTCTTCCTCGGCAGCCTCTGTGGGCATTGCCTCAACGGGGGATTCGTCCATTATTTCCTCAGGCATATCAATGGGAGCAGGCTCTTCATCGAGAACTTCCTCGGTGATTTCGGGGATTTCCTCTTCCTCCTGAGTTTCTTCCTCGGAAGAAGCTTCTTCCTCAGTTTCATCGGCAGGCTGTGCTTCCTCAGCGGTATCTTCCTCAGCCTCGTTTTCATCATCTGTCAGACGTTCATAGTTGCCTGCAAAGTCTGTCTCGGTGGCAAAGAGAGCGTCCGCATAATCCTTTGCGGAAAATTCCATAAGATCGTCTATCTTCTCGCCCACGCCCACAAGCTTTACGGGAATGCCAAGCTCACGGTGAATGGTGATGATTATGCCGCCCTTTGCAGTGCCGTCCAGCTTTGTAAGTACGATACCCGTAATGTCAGCCACTTCCGAGAAAAGCTTTGCCTGATTAACGGCGTTCTGACCTGTGGTAGCGTCAAGCACCAGCAGGGTCTCTATGGAGCAGCCCTCTGCCTGCTGTGAGCAGATTCGGGTTATCTTTTTCAGCTCGTCCATAAGGTTCTTTTTGTTGTGAAGTCTGCCTGCGGTGTCGCAGATAACAACGTCCGCATTTCTTGCCTTTGCGGCTGTGATTGCATCAAACACAACGGAAGCGGGGTCGCTGCCCTCATTGTGCTTTACGATATCCGCACCTGCACGATCCACCCATATCTGGAGCTGGTCGATAGCAGCGGCTCTGAATGTATCGGCGGCGGCAACTATTACCTTTTTGCCCTGATTTGTGAGCTGTGCCGCCAGCTTTCCTATGGTGGTGGTCTTGCCCGCACCGTTTACGCCGATAACAAGCACTACAGACGGTTTTGTGGAAAGGTCAAGCTTCTTGTCCTCGCCAAGCATTTCGGTGATGATGGCTTTCAGCTCGTCTTTTATGAGCATAGGGTCGGTGATGCCCTTTTCCTTGACCTTTTTTCTCAGCTCGGCACAGATATCCACAGAAGTCTGCACGCCGATATCGCACATTATAAGAGTTTCTTCAAGCTCTTCAAAAAAATCTTCATCTATCTTGGTAAACGAATTTATAAGGGAATTGACCTTGCTCATCATCGAGTCTCTGGTCTTTTTGATGCCCTCGGCAATTTTATCGAAAAATCCCATATATGACAGCCTCCTTGAGATAGTGCAGCAGCGCACGCATATATACCTATCTTATATTATAAATAAAAAGCCGCTCCTTTTAGTTAATTTTTTATTAACAAAGGTATTATCAGGCAATTATTTTTTTTACTGATGTGTCAGCTCGCTCTTTATTTTGCCGCACTGGTTGAGATGAAGCAGCTGATGGCGTGTCAGGGGCATAAGGATTATGCCAGCTGCGTCCTTTTGTGTCCAGAAGTCCGCCAAGATCATCACCGAAATATTTCATCGTTACCTCCGGAATGTCTGTTATCTTTTTATCCTGTCATTTGCCCGATAGGGTATTGGCCGGGAATTTTCCTTTTGCAGCCTGCCTATTTTGTCGCAGATAATGTCATACAGATTATCCTCCGTGTAAGCAAGTTTTTCTATATCAACATTTTCATCCGGGCATTTGCTGTTATTATACCTTTGGGCATACAGACCGCATTCCTTTATAAAGTTCATTATGAGGGAAATCTCTTCCTTATCCGCATCTGAAAAAATGCTCTGAGCGTTCAGAGATGATCTGATAAAATCGCAGAAATAAGCATGGTCATAATCCCAGTTGATGTTTCCGTTGTCCTGAGCCTCGCAGCGGAGTGCCTCTGCTTCTCTCAGCAGTTCTCCCTGCAGATTATCCGCCTGACCGCTCTTGGGCACATAGTTTTTCCAGATATACTTGCATTCCTCAAAATATTCTTGCTTGTATTCCCTTGATTTAAGTTCATCAATGGTGATACTTTGCTTTTGGCGCTTGAATAAATCAAATTTTCCCATAATTTACCCCATTCCGTATTTAGTCTGCTATACTGTCGAGCTGTTCTTTGTCAAGATAAAATTCATCGCCGTACAAGGTCCATTCAAGAGGAAGCTCCAGCGTGAAATTTTTCCCGTTCAGGAATTTGCGCTGAGTATCTACTCTGGAAAGATCGGCATGAGCCTCTTCCGGCTGCATAACAGCCACTCTTGCATCAAGGAACTCAGCAAGATAGTTCCACCACGTCCGGCAGGTCGCCAATGCCTGTGGTAAAGCCAATGATCCCTGCAGTGTAGCCTCTGCCGTCACCGATATCCTCGATGTATCCGTATTGCAGGGAGTAATCCGTGTCAGAAATATCATCTTCCGAAATTTTATCAGATGATTTGTTATCGGAAGTACAGCCGACAGCAGAAAACAAAACGCAGGATAATAAAAGCATTTCCACTGTGCTTCTTAAATGCTTTGATCTGAGCTTCAATATGACCTACCCTTTCAGAATGTTAGTTTATCGGGCAAAAATCATCTTGAATACGTCGCCTGTTCATTGCCCGAATAGTCAAAAAGTCCGTCGTTCTTTTCTTCCAGCGCCTTTATCATGTGATAGGTGTATTCATTGTAAGGCGTGGGGATACCAAGCTCCCTGCCCATTTTCATAAGCGTACCCGAAAACATATCTATCTCCGTGTGGCGCTTTGCGTCAAGGTCCTGCAATGTGGAATATCGTGCAGAGGGCGGAACGGCGCTTCCACGGCTTGATGACTTGTCCGCCTTGTTTATATCTATGCCCTTTGCCGCCGCAATGGCTTCCAGCTCCTGCCTTAGGCCGTCGCTTATAGCCTGCATATGAACGCTGTCACGATAGCAGCCCACACCTGCGCCAAGTATCGCCTGAGGAAGATTGTTGCATACATTCAGCCTGAATTTGCTCCATATCTCCTCTCTGATATATTCGGTGCGGCGGAAATGGATATCCGTACCCGAGAAAAGCTCTTCCACTGCAAGTACATTTTCGCTGTCAAAAGGCGCTTCCTTTTCGCCGAAAACTATGCCGATAGTGGTCTCAGGGTCAAAGCAGCAGCCGTCAGCTTCATGGTGAGAGGCGACTTTTATAAGCGAGTACAGAATATTTTTGCTGCCTGTTTCCTTTTCGATAAATTCCTCGCTGTCAACGCCGTTCATAAGGCTCATAACTATAGTATTTTCGCCAACGGCTTCACGGATACTTTCCATGGCGGAGTGCAGGGAACCGTATTTCAGCGAAACTATGAGCAGGTCAACACCGTGAGCTTCCTTGGGAGTCCACACCTGCGGGTGATAGGTCACATGATTTATCGTGCAGCCTTTTTTTAGGCGCTCTGCACGCTCACCTTCAGCGATAACGCCTGTTGTGACATCTTTGCGGTCTGCCAGACCCCATATGATATATGAGCCTACAGCGCCTGCACCTAAAACGGCAACAGTCTTTATTTTCATTGGCTTTTACCCTCCTGTTTGGTATGGATTTTTACAGCTCTTTTCTGAAATACAGCACATCGGGCATGGGATTGTGATAATACGGCTCACACTCGGCAAAGCCCAGCTTTTTGTACATATGTATCGCCGACTGCAAGGGGACGATGGTGTCAAGCACCATTTCCTTATATCCCGCCTGCCTTGCGTGAGCGATAAGCTCTTCAATAAGCTTTTCGCCAAGCTTCATGCCACGGCACGAGGGCTTTACATACAGCCGCTTCATTTCGCAGCGTGTGTCGGAATGTCTGTGATAGGCTATCATTCCAAGAAAATCTTCGCCTTCCACAGCCACGAGAAGCTCTCCCTCGGGAGCGGTGTATTTTTTTGCGGGGGTCTTTCAGCTCATTGTCAATATTCTGAAAGCTAATACTAAGCTCCAATTAAAAACTATACAAAAAATCGAGCATAATCTTGCGTATATGGATCATGTGATGATTTTTTTGTCTATAGTTTTATTGGTGATTAGTATAATGTCACATACAAGCCGCTTGGTGTATTCGATAATAAGCTCCTTTATTTGTTGTATATAAGGCTTTCCGTCAACTATTTGCATGGCTTTACTTCCTTATTCAGCTTCAATATCCGCAGGGGGCTGCTCCATTTTCAGCAGTCGGGAAATGCCCTTTTCCTGCATGGTAACGCCGTACATAACGTCCGCCTCTTCCATGGTGCCACGACGGTGAGTTACGGTGATGAACTGAGTAGTGTCGGTAAAATTGCGCAGATAATGTGCGTACTTTGATACGTTCACATCATCAAGCGCCGCCTCGATCTCGTCAAGGATACAGAAAGGCGCAGGCTTTATTTTAAGTATTGCAAAGTAAATTGCGATAGCCACGAAAGCCTGCTCGCCGCCTGAAAGCAGCGACAGATTTTTTATTACCTTTCCGGGAGGTGCAACATTTATCTCGATTCCCGATTCAAGCACATCGTCAGGGTCGGTGAGCACCAGCTCCGCACGGCCGCCGCCGAAAAGCTCGGTGAATATGCGCTTGAAGTTGGCGTTTATCTCCTTGAAGCTTTCCGCAAATCTTGTCTTCATAGTCTCGGTCAGCTCGTCTATAAGCTTTTCCAGCTCACGCTTGGAGCTGTTTATGTCGGAAAGCTGACCCGACATGAACTCGTATCTTTCGGAAACTTCCTTGTATTCTTCAATGGCCGAAAGATTTACCGTGCCCAGATTTCTTATCTTCTGCTTTATGGTGTTGAGGCGTGCGGTTATTTCGCCCTTGTCTGCATCGGGGATAATGAGCGACGCTGCTTCCGATGGATAAAGCTCGTACTGCTCCGCCATGTCGGAAACTATCTTGTCATAAGCGGACTGAGATGTTTTCCTCCGCTCTTCCAGACGGGTCTTTTCAGCGCCCAGCTTTTCCTTGTCGTCGGTGAGCACTTTTATCTTCTGGCGTATCTCCACAGACTGCCGTTCCTTTTCAAGGTTCTCCGCCTGTGTAAGGGATATCTGCCTGTGGATATCCTCTGTCCTGCTGCCCGAGCTTTCCAGCGCCTTTTCACGCTTTGCGATAAGCTCGTTCTTTTCGGCGATAATGCGGTTCTGCTCCTCGATAGCCATTGCGGACTTGACGGAGCTGTCACCGATAGAGCGGCTCTGCTCTTCCAGAGCCTTTATGCTTTCCTTAACAGCCTCCAGATCCTTTTCCAGAGCCGTTTTCTTTATCTTCATGTCGGACATTTTTGATGAAAGAGAGTCACGGCGGCTTTTCAGCTCGTCCATTATCCTCTTGTCCTCGCCCGACTTTTCCTCTGCGGCGGATATTTCTTGGCAGAGCCTTGCAAGCTCCGCTCCTGCCTTTTCGGCAGCGGCTCTTATATCGCTCAGACGCTTTTCAAAGCGGGCAATGGTCTCCTCGGCATTTTTCCTGCCGTTCACGCTCTGCTCCGCAACCTGTTCGATTCGTTTAAGCTCAGACTCAAAGCGAATCTTATCCTGATCCATTGCACGCAGATCGTCATTTGCCGCTTCTATGTCAATTCGCATCTTGTCCGTCTCAGCCCTTAGAGAGGCAGTGCGGCTTTTCAGCTCATCAAGCTTGCCTGTCAGATCGGTAACTTCGCCGTTCAGCTTTTCAATCTCGTTCTTACGTGTGAGAATGCCTGCGGAGCGGTTTGCGGAACCTCCCGTAAATGAACCGCCTGCATTTACCACCTGACCGTCAAGCGTAACTATCCTGAAACGGTAGCCGTATTTCTTGGCGATATTTCCTGCGCAGTCGATATCCTCCGCAATGACGGTCCTGCCCAGCAAAGAATTGACTATGCCCGTAAATTTCGGGTCATATGTAACGATATCGCAGCCCAGAGCCACAAAGCCCACACAGCCGTCAAGACCGCTTTCGTTGAGCCTGTTTCCCTTTACCGAGGTAATAGGCAGGAATGTGGCACGACCGCCCTTGGTTTCTTTAAGCAGACCGATACCACGCTTCGCAGCATCCTCATTTTCGGTGACGATGTTCTGCAAAGCACCGCCCAGAGCTGTTTCCACCGCAAGGCTGTATTCCGACGGCACGCTGATTATCTGCGCCACCGAGCCGATTATTCCACGTATGCGGCCATTTTTGCCTGCGCTCAGTACCTGCTTTACCGCATGACCGAAGCCCTCCATGCTGTTTTCAAGGTCACGGAGCAGCCGCATTTTCTGTTCCTTTTCCCTGACTGACATGGTAAGGTCGTTCTGCTCCTTTTCGGCAGCTTTCAGCTTTTCTGTTTTTGAGGCATAAAGCCTGTTCAGACCGCTTATGCGGTTTGTCTGCTCGTCACGCTTTTCAGCCAGCAGCGCAAGACCGTCTGTTACCTCTTTGCGCTCGCTGTCAAGGTTCTGCGCACCCGAAACTATGGTTTCAAGCTGCTTTTCGGCAGCCTGCTTCTGTTCCTCGGCTTCCTTTATCATATTGTCGGAGGTGTTTACGGTGATGTTCAGCTCCGACTGACGGATATACATTTTGTTGAGCTGCTCGCTGTGACCCGAGAACTCCTTTTCAAAGCCGTCCTGCTGTCCCACAGCTTCGGCAAATTCACGCTCCGCATCGGAATATTCCCTGTCAGTGGTGAGGATATCCGCCTCGATGCGCTTTATTTCTTCCAGCTTTTCCTCTGTAAGGCGGCGGTTCTCGCTGTCGGAGAGCTTGGCGCTTTCCATCTGCTTTTCCAGATCCTCGATAGCCTTTCTGCAGTGCTCGATATCGTTTTTGAAAACGGCGATGTCAGAATGGATAGCCGTGTTGGAGCGCTCCTCTTCAAGAACAGCGTTGTTGAGGTTCTCTATGCGGATATTTCCCGCCGCAATGTCCTTGTAAACAATGCGGTATTCTTCTTCAAGGCGGTCGATATCCGTTTCGGTGTTGTTGTATTCGGTAGCGTTGATGAGCACCTTTTCGCCCAGCTCGTTAAGGCGTGTCCTCAGCTCATCAAGCTCGTGCATCCAAACGGTTATTTCCAGCGATTTCTTTTCGTCCGAAAGCTCTATGAACTGCGCAGCCTTTTCCGACTGCTTTCTCAGCGGTTCAACACGGCTTTCCAGCTCGGATATTATATCCGTCAGGCGCAGGATATTGTCCTCTGCCTGAGTGAGCCTGCGCTGCGCTTCCGCCTTTTTGTAGCGGAATTTGGAAATGCCTGCGGCTTCCTCAAAAATGTCACGGCGCTCATTGGATTTTGATGAAACTATCTCCGCAACTCTGCCCTGTCCGATAATGGAGTAGCCGTCCTTGCCCAGACCCGTGTCCATGAAAAGCTCGGTAACGTCTTTCAGGCGCACCTGTGAGCCGTTTATTATGTATTCGCTCTCGCCGCTGCGGTAAAGCTTACGGGTAACGGATAACTCGGGAGCGTCAATGTTCAGCAGCCCTTTATCATTTACAATGTTCAGCGTAACGCTTGCAAAGCCCACAGGCTTTCTCAGCTGAGTGCCCGCAAAAATAACGTCCTCCATTTTCGCTCCTCTGAGAGTTTTGGAGGACTGTTCGCCCAGCACCCACCTTACGGCGTCGCCAATATTTGATTTTCCGCTTCCGTTGGGGCCGACAACGGCGGTTATGCCCTTGCCGAAATCAAGCTTCACCTTGTCGGGGAAGGACTTGAAGCCCTGCAGTTCCAGTGATTTTAAGTACATATATCTGATATCCGCCTTAATATAGTTTGAATATTCTGCCGTTTACCGAAATCACGTTTTCGGGCAGCTCTTTGTTTGTGAGAAATTTAACGTTTCTGTCCGCAAAATATATCCTGTTTGATCTTTTATATCCCGACAGACTGCTTGTGAGCCGTGGGGGAGCCTCGCAGAGGTTTTCGCACTCCGTGAGATTTTCTTCGATTATTTTTCTTATTATTTCCGTTCGTACTATCTCGCCGAAGGCAGGGTGATAAAAGCCTGCCACAGCGTTCTGCTCCACGCCGTCCTCAGCGTGAAGCCCCATGCGTATCACACGGATATTGTTTTTGACAAAGGTGCTGTATATTTCTGCGCACAGCTTTACACACTCATCAAAGGGGTAAAGCTTATATTTTCCCTCTTTGTAAAGCTCCGCAAGCTTTGTTCTCTCAAGTACCGCCACGGGATATATCCTTGCCGTTGCGGGAGCGCATCTGACGATCTCGTTCATTGTGTAAAGCTCGTCATCGGGAGATGAGCCGTAAAGCCCCACCATCATCTGGAGACCAAGTTCAAAGCCGTATAACTTTATCATTGCGGCGGAGCGGCGGACGTCCTCGGAGGTGTGGCCACGCATATTCATTTCCAGCACACGGTCATTCATGGACTGTGCGCCCAGCTCGATGGCGGTGACGTGATATTTTTTCAGCAGCATAAGAATTTCCTCGTCAATGCAGTCGGGACGAGTGGAAATTCTTATACCGCAAAAACCGTTTTCGCAGGTGATGTATCTGTCCGCCACTTCAAGCAGGGATATCATGTACTCCCTGTCAATGGCAGTAAAGCTGCCGCCGAAAAAGGCGATTTCGGTGTTTCTCCTCTTTTCGGGAGACATATATTCATATGCCCCTCTGATGATATCCTCAGCCTCATCGGGTGAGGGGGCGTGAGCCGTGCTGCTTATGGTGCGCTGATTGCAGAAGGAGCAGGCATTGGGGCAGCCCATGTGAGGGATAAACACTGAGATATTTGCGTGGGACATTACTTTACCTCGCCCATAAGACGGAGCGCTTCCTTTGCAGCCTGCTGTTCAGCCTGCTTTTTGCTGTGACCCTCACCGTGGCCGATAACGTTGGAGTTAAGGCAGACCTCAACGATGAAGTGCCTGTCGTGGTCGGGGCCTGTCTGACCCTTGAGAACGTACTCAACCTTTTCCTCGGGATTTCTCTGGATTATCTCCTGAAGAATGGTCTTGTAATCCTGAAGATTGTTTGCGGTGCTCTTGTCAAGGTCCTTTGGGATAAAGCCCAGCACATATTCTCTTGCGGCTTCCATTCCGCCGTCAAGGAACACCGCTGCGATAACAGCCTCAAATGCGTCGGATACGATAGAGGGGCGTGTTCTTCCGCCTGTGTTTTCCTCGCCTCTGCCAAGAAGAATGTACTGACCCAGAGATATCTGCTTGGAAAATTCATACAGAGCCTTTTCGCATACCAGTGACGCTCTTATCTTTGTAAGATCGCCCTCGGGCAGATGCTTGAAGTGATTGAACAGATGCTCGGATATTACGATGGAAAGCACGCTGTCGCCCAGAAATTCCAGTCTCTCGTTGGAGTGCCTGCCCTTCTTATATTCATTGGCGTAAGAGGAGTGGGAAAGCGCCTCGTAAAGCAGATCCTTGTTTTTGAAGGTGTAGCCTATCTCTTCCTCGAAGCTTTTCAGCCTTTCGTCAATGTCTGTCTTGTTAACTGTACTCATATCATGCCACGCAGTAACTGCGTGTGCCTCCTTTCTTCCTTACAGAAGTTCCTTTTTAAGAATGATATCGTCCCTATCGGTTATCTCATGTATCACACGGCATGGATTTCCCGCCGCAAGGCAGTTGTCGGGGATATCCCTTGTTACCACGCTGCCTGCGCCGATAACACAGCCGTTTCCGATGGTAATTCCGCCTGTAATGGTAACATTTGCGGCTATCCGGCAGTTGTTTCCTATAGTTATGGGCTTGCCGTATTCAAGGTCGTAAAGCCGCCGTTTTCGCCCATATCGGGTACAAGCTCTCTGATTATCTCGGCACGCTTTTCTTTCTCGTCCTCAAAGGTGTCATTAAACATTTTGCTCAGCTTGTGAGCCTTTATTCTCAGGTCGGAAAGCTCCTTGTCCGATGGGTCATAGAGCTTTCCTGCCAGCATTTTTTCCTTTTCGGTCATATGCTTTTCCTTTTACGCCTCTGCGTCCTGCTTCTTTACAGCTTCAAGAGAACGGGAAATTTCTTCGATGACCTTTCCGTCAACGCACTTCTTAGCCTGACGGATAGCGTTGTAAAATGCCTTTCCGTTGGAGCTTCCGTGTGCCTTGATAACAGGCTTTGAAACGCCCATGAGAACGCCGCCGCCTACCTCGGTGTAGTCCAGCTTCTTCTTGAAAGTCTTTACCTTTTTCATTATGAGCAGAGCCGCCAGTTTTCCGCTGAGACCGTCGGTGAGCATTCCTTTAAGCTCGCCTGCAAAGAATGAGCCCATGCCCTCGTAAAGCTTCAGTGCGATATTTCCTGTAAATCCATCGGATACAGCAACCTGACAAACACCCTTGGGCATCTCTCTTGCTTCAAGGTTGCCGTAGAAGTTAACGGGAGCATCTTTAAGGAGCTTGTAAGCTTCCTTGTCAAGCTCACGGCCCTTAGTGTCCTCTGCGCCGACGTTCAGCAGACCTACCTTGGGGGACTTTACACCCATTACCTTTTCCATGTAGCAGCTGCCCATGATACCGAACTGCATAAGCATTTCGGGGCGGCAGTCAACGTTAGCTCCGCCGTCCATCAGAATAAGATGGCCGTTTGCGGTGGGGAGGATAGGCGCAAGAGCTGGGCGCTTTATTCCTTTAAGTCTCTTTGCGATAAATGTGGAGCCGACCACCAGCGCACCTGTGCTTCCTGCGGAAACAAAAGCGTCGCCCTTGCCGTCAGCCAGAGCCTGTAAGCCCACAGCCATGGAGCAGTCCTTTCTGCTCTTGATTATTTCGGTAGGCTCCTCGTGGATATCAATAACAGACTCGGTATGTATAATGGATATCTTGTCAAGGCTCAGGTTGTTTTTCTCGGCAGTCTCCCTGATTATCTTCTCATTTCCTGTAAGAGTTACCTCAACACCAAGCTCTGCCACAGCCCTTGCAGCGCCCTCAATAACAGCTAAAGGAGCGTTGTCTCCGCCGAATGCGTCAACGATTATATTCATACTATCATTTCCTTTCATATGCGTTTGTACTTTTTTATTTTTGAACTGAGGAAGCGGCTGAGTTCATCGGCAGCCTCCTTAGAAACAGTCTCTTTAAGTATAATGTGCTTGCGCATGGGTTCAATGTATATAACAAAAGCGTCCTTTGTTTCTGCGGCTTTTATGATAAGATCGTAAGGCACCGCAGTCCTTGACAGCCTGTCGATGTTTATGTAGCAGCTGTCATAGAAATAGAACACATTGTAGTTGCGGTCGGTGGACTGCTTTGCTTTGAATATCATGTCGGCAGTCATAATGCCCGTAAAAGCGGTGAGGATAATCACGCCCGATATGGGATCATTGCCGCTTTTTACGGCGGACAAAGCTATGACCGCAGCGCAGACAAGATATATTATCCCAACAAAGACAAGGCTCTTTTTCAGGGAATTTCTGTTTCCCATGCACTGCCTGTCCTCAGTGCAGAAAAGGGGAGTGCCCATATCATTCACAGTGTTCATATGTCATACCCCCTGTTCATGCAGCTTTTTGCGTAGAAATTCGCAGGCGGCCTTGTAATTATTCCACCCGAAGCACCGCAGAGGTATCATTATGCTGTCCGCTCCGTTTAGCTCCAGCACCATTGAATATTTGCCCATGTGGAGCTTTTTCACATCGGAATACTTTGCGCTGAGGGCAACATATTCTGTGGAATATTCCAGGCTGTCCTCATAAAGCCTGACCTGCGCATGGACATTTTGATTTATGGGAGCATTCACCTTGCCGCTTATTATCTTGTGCTTGAAAACTGCCGTGAAAACAACAGGGATAAGACACATAACGGCAATTCTCATATATGCGGCAGAGTTTTCACGGCTGACATTGGGGAGCATAAAAGCTATGAGAAACAGCACAGCAAGCGCCAGCATAAATCCTGTGACAAGCTTTATTATCGTTCCCGTGACATTTCCGAAAGCGGTAAGCACGGCACATTCTTTAAGGTCGTTTTTGCTTATCTCCGAAGAACCGCTGAAAACAGGTTCGCTCATATTACCCCTCCGTCTTTTTTATCCTGCTGTAAATTTCGTCTGTGGCGGGCAGAATAATTTTCCTGCCGCTTTTTCTTGTGATGATCGCAGCGGAGCCTTGCTTTTTTATATTCTTTATATCAGAATATAAAACCTCCGACGCATTTTCGCCGATGATACATTCAAAGCCGATGCCGGAAAATCTGTATGTGGCGGTGCTGTCAGTTATCCTGTTTTTTATATCGGCAGCCGTTTTGCACAGATTGGATATCAGCGCAATTCCCAGACAGAGAAGCGACACTGCTATGGCAAACACAATGGACAGCTTCCAAAGTATAAGCACTGTAAGCATGAATGTGTAGAATATTTTCACTGCTGTGGGAATATTGAGCAGGGTTGCTCTCGCCGCTTCCGACGGGAACTTGTCCGAAATATTGAATGATACTTCACTTTCGGCTTTACCGAATGATATTATGCCATCGGCACTTTTTCCCTGAAAACAGTCATCGCTCTTTCTGCCTTTGAGCTTTGATGAAAAGATATCTCTGAGCCTGCTGCCCTCATCAGCGGTAAGATATTCCTTTGGCAGGATATATGCCGCATATTTGCTTGGCATAAGATAGAAATATTTCTTATTTTCCCTTACCGCATATATTGCCGAATATTCCGTCGTGCAGGTTCCCTGTTCGTTTTTAACGGTGAAATTATTATCGGAAAAGGTGTATTCCGCAACTCCCGCAAAATCTGCGCCGTCCTGCTTTATTGTGACCAAAAGCATTGCCGCAAGCGCAATAACATACAGCAGCAGAACAGTGCTTATTGCCCCTCTTGCCGCAAATGCTACAAGCTGCATCACAGGCAGAACTGCAAGGAAAAATATAAGGAACACGCAGCATATGAGCAAAAACGGGCTTCTGAGCATGGTGCTCAGAGTAAGAGCGTTTTTGTCCTTTTTTGAAGTCTCACATCTTATCACCATATGGGTCATTGCGTATCAGTCCTTATTTTCTGAGATGTAGTTGTCAAAAGCCTCCAGCGCCCTGTCGGCAACAGCCTGATATCTTGCCTGCTTGTCCTTTATGCGCACGCCGATATCGGGAAGTACTCCCATATTTGCGCCCATGGGCTGAAAATTCGTCACAGTCTTGTCGGAGATATATGCGCTAAGACCGCCTATCATTGTCTCTCTCGGGAGTATGAGAGGGGACTGACCGTTCATTTTCCTTACCGCATTTATTCCCGCAATGATGCCGGATGCGGCGGACTCCATATAGCCCTCAACGCCTGTTATCTGACCGCCGAAGAATATTTCGGGGCGGCTCCTCATGGAAAAGTCGGCGTTCAGGAGCTTGGGGGAGTTGATGAACGAGTTGCGGTGCATTACGCCGTAGCGGACAAATTCCGCATTTTCAAGCCCTGGTATAAGCGAGAAAACTCTTTTCTGCTCGGGAAATTTCAGGTTTGTCTGAAAGCCCACCAGATTGTACATAGTGCCGCTTTCATTCTCACGCCTCAGCTGAACTACCGCATATGGGCGCTTTCCCGAACGTGGGTCGGTAAGCCCCACAGGCTTCATTGCACCATAGCGAACAGCGTCCTCGCCACGCTTTGCCAGCACTTCAACAGGCATACAGCCCTCGTAAACGGTGAAGTCGTCCTTTGAATTTTCGGGACGGTCAAAGTCATGAACGGGAGCTGACTCAGCATTTATCAGCTCGTTGTAAAATCTCAGGTATTCTTCCTTGTCAAAGGGGCAGTTGATGTAATCGTCGCCCCCTCTGCCGTATCTTGCGGCGGAGAATGCCTTGGTCATGTCGATGGATTCGGCGGTAACTATCGGAGCTGCCGCATCAAAGAAGCTGAGATATCCGCCGCACAGCTCTGATATGCTCTGCGCCAGTTTTCCCGCTGTAAGAGGACCGCTGGCAATCACCGCATATCCCTCTGTGGGAACAGCTTCTATCTCTTCGTTTATAACAGTGATGTTGGGGTGAGAGCGAACCTTTTCGGTAACAAGGTCGGAAAATTTTTCTCTGTCCACCGCCAGTGCACCGCCTGCGGGAACGGCTGTTTCTTCCGCACAGGGAACTGTCAGCGAACCCAGCCTGCGCATCTCTTCCTTCAGCAGTCCCGCCGCAGAATTTACACGGGAGGCTTTCAGCGAATTGGAGCAGACAAGCTCCGCAAATCCGTTATATTTGTGAGCAGGGGAGAACTTCTTGGGCTTCATCTCGTAAAGCTCCACCTTTACACCCCGTTCAGCCGCTGCCCATGCCGCCTCGCACCCTGCAAAGCCTGCGCCGATAACAGTAAGCTTATTATTCATAAAGATTATTTTTCCTTTTTGATAACAGTTTCATAGCCGCAGCCCTCTTTCAGGCAGAACAGCTTTCCGCCCTTTTTGAAAAGGGTAGTGCCGTCGTTGCACTTGGGGCACTTGTCCGAAACGGGAGTATCCCATGTCATAAAATCGCAGGTGGGATTGTCCTCGCAGCCAAAATATTTCTTGCCCTTCTTGGACTTTTTCTGGAGCACCTTTTTGCCGCACTTGGGGCAAACGCCGCCTGTGGGCTTGATTATCTTCTTTGTGTTTGTGCACTCGGGGAAGCCTGAGCAGGCAAGGAATCTTCCGAATCTGCCTATCTTTATTACCATGGGCTTTCCGCAAACATCGCACACCTCGTCGGTCTCCTCATCGGGGACTTTGACACGCTTGCCGTCCATAGCCACCTCAGCCTTTTTCAGGGTAGCGTCAAAGTCCTTGTAGAAGTCCTCCAGAGTTTCAACCCAGTCCTTTTCGCCCAGCTCGACCTTATCAAGGCTGCTTTCCATGGAGGCGGTGAACTTGGTATCGACGATCTGCTTGAAATGGTCTTTCAGCAGGTCAGTGGTAACTTCGCCCAGACTTGTGGGCTTCAGCTGCTTGCCGTCACGCTCAACATAGAAGCGGTTGATTATCGTTGAAATGGTAGGCGCATATGTGGAAGGTCTGCCTATGCCGTTTTCTTCCAGCGCCTTGATGAATGATGCTTCGGTGTATCGTGCGGGAGGCTGAGTGAAGTGCTGCTTGCCCTCAATGTTTTTGAGCTTCAGCACATCGCCCTCATTGATAACGGGAAGCACCTTGTTTTCCTCATCGTCCTTGGACTCCTCATACAGCACGGTGAAGCCGTCGAACTTGACGGAAAAGCCTGTTGCCTTGAAGCCGCAGCCGTTTGCGTCGATATCAACGGAAACGGTATCCAGCAGAGCGTTTGCCATCTGGCTTGCGATAAATCTTTCCCAGATGAGCTTGTAAAGCTTGTACTGCTCGGCAGTAAGGCTGTCCTTGACTCTTTCTGGAGTAATCTCGGGGGTAGAGGGACGTATAGCTTCGTGAGCGTCCTGTGCGCCTGCCTTGGACTTGTATATCTTAGGAGACGCAGGTAGATAATTTTTGCCGTATGCTCCCTCAATGTATTTGTAAGCCGCAGCCCTTGCCTCGTCGGAAATTCTCAGGCTGTCTGTTCTCATGTAGGTGATAAGACCCACAGCGCCCATGCCCTCGATCTCAACGCCTTCATAAAGCTGCTGAGCGGCTCTCATTGTCTTTGAAGTCTGGAAGCCAAGCTTCTTTGAAGCTTCCTGCTGCATTGTAGATGTGGTAAAGGGTGCGGCAGGGGACTTTCTTCTTACAGATTTCTTTACGCCTGTTACCTTGAACTCAGCGCCGTTTATTTTTTCAAGCACCTTGTCGGTCTCTTCCTTGGAGTGAAGTTCGGTCTTGTTTCCGTCAATCCCTGTGAAAACAGCGTCAAATTGCTTTTTGGAGGAAGGGGCTGTCATCTTCGCTTCTATTGACCAGTATTCCTCGGGCTTGAAAGCATTTATTTCCTTTTCACGGTCAACTATCATCTTAACGGCTACAGACTGCACACGTCCTGCGGAAAGACCTCTGCGGACTTTCTTCCAAAGGAACGGAGACAGCTTGTAACCAACTATTCTGTCAAGGATACGCCTTGCCTGCTGAGCATTCACCAGATCAAGGTCGATGGAGCGGGGGTGCTCCATACCGTACTCAACGCCTGATTTTGTTATCTCGTTGAATGTAACTCTCACGGGAGCGTTAAGGGGAATATCCAGCAGCTGCGCCAGATGCCATGAAATCGCTTCTCCCTCACGGTCAGGGTCCGTTGCGAGATAAACGGTGTCGGAGTGGGAGGCTTCTTTTTTAAGCGAGGATATTACTTCTTCCTTGTCCTTCATGGGCACATAAACGGGTTTGAAGCCGTTGTCAACATCAACGCTGAGCTTGGATTTCGGCAGGTCACGGACATGACCCATGGAAGCCATTACCTCGTAATTGGGACCCAGATATTTCTTTATTGTCTTTGCCTTTGCAGGCGACTCAACTATTACAAGATTGGACATATGTTCAATCATTCCTTTCTCAGAATCTTTCCACACTTTTTATGAGATGCGGTAAACGCCGCCCTCGGCGGTTACCGTTCCCATTATTTCAAGCTCTGTAAGAGCTGTAAGAATGTCGTCGATATTTTCGGATATCTCCCGTGCAATATCGTCCGCACGCATGGGTGCAGCGTTTATTGCCGTAAGTATTTTTCTTTGGATATCATCGCCGCCTGCCGCTTCTATTTCCTCTTCGGAAAGCGATTTGGGATTATCCTCAGGCTCAGCTTCCGCAGGCATTTCGGGCTTGGACTTTGCAGGCTTCTTATCCTTTTTATCATTTTCCTGCTGCCTGCTTGCCGCCTCAAAAGCGTCATCGCAGAAACGGTTGAGGGCTTCTATCTTCTCGAAGATGCGTTCATTTTCGACTATTGTATGCGGTATATTCATACAGTATTCGCTGAAAATGTCCCTGGCACCCATAAGCGGAACAGCGCCCTCACGGATAAGCTCCGTGTTTCCCTTGTACCTCTGGTCAAATATGTCGCAGGGCGGAACGGCAAACACCGTTTTTCCCTGAGATGTGGCGTGTGAGGCGGAGTTCAGCGAGCCGCTTCTTTCTCCCGCTTCAATGACCGCCACCGACATGGACAGCCCCGCAAGTATTCGGTTTCTTTTAATGAAATTCGGCTGTGCGGGAAATGTTCCGGGAACACATTCGGTGATGAGCGCTCCGTTTTCAATAACAGCGTCACGGTACTTGGAGTTTGGCTTGGGATAATCGTAATCTATTCCCGCACCCAGCACGGCATAGGTCTTTGCGCCGCTTTCGATGGCATGGGTATGAGCGCAGATGTCGATGCCCTCGGCAAATCCGCTTATAATATCAAAGCCCTGCCTGCCAAGAACTCGGGCAATGCCCGCCGCAACCTTAAGGCTGTATTCGGAAGCCTTTCTTGCTCCGACTATTCCTATGCTCAGCCTGTCGTCTATCCCCGAGATATCGCCCCTGTAAAAAAGAACGGCAGGGGGAGCATAAATGTGCCGCAGCCTGTCGGGATAAAGCTCCTCGTCTCTTGTGACTATCCGGATATTTTTCTTGGAGCAGAATTCCATTATTTTTTCCGCAGCGGAAAGGGTAACGTCGTTTGCAGCCCTCACAGCTTCATTCGGAAGTCCCTTTGCGCCGTCTTTGAATGCGCAGTAAAGCTCTTCGCCGCTGTCAAAGCGCTCGGAAAGCTCCGCAAGCAGCCGTGAGCCTGCACCGAAAGCAGCCACTGACCATATTCTGTAAAGCCTGCTGTAATAAGCGGTATCGGAAGCGTTCATATCCTGACTCCTTTTCAGCTTACGCCTTTGACAGCTCCCACATGATTATTCCCGCAGCCATGGCGGCGTTAAGGGAATTTATGGTGCCGTGCATTTTTATTGTAAGAGGTACATCTGCCAGTGCCGAGTGTTCACGGGGGAGACCGTTGCCCTCGTTTCCTATCATAACTGCGCCGCCCATTGAAAAATCGCATTCTGTGAGAGAAACGGCGCTGCTGTCGATAACAGCCGCATAAATTGCAATACCCGCATTTTTCAGGTTCAGCACTGCATTGTAAATATCATCGTCAATGATATTCACACGCATAAGGCTGCCCATAGCCGAGCGGACAGTCTTTGGGTTATAAACATCGCAGCAGTTGCAGGTGATTATTGCGTCGATTCCGCAGGCATCGGCAGTCCTTAGCATAGTTCCCATATTTCCGGGGTCCTGGATATTATCCAGAATGATATATTTTCCGCCTGACTTCATTTTTGCATACTGAGCTGCATTGTCGGACTTGGGCATTCTGCATATGGCAAATATTCCCTGAGACATCTGCGTATCCGAAAGCGATGCCGCCAGCTCGTCCGATATCATCGAAAACGTTTTTTTATTATACTTTGAAAAAAGAAGCTCCAGAGCTTCACTGTATTTTTTCAGGGCGTTTTCGGTAAAGAAAACACAGTGAAGCTCTATAGCTTCTGCGGCTGCGTCGGCGGTGAGACGTGCGCCCTCAACGGTAAAAAGCTGTTCTTTCCTGCGGAGCTTTTTATCGGCGCTGAGCCTTTTGTAAAGCTTTATCTTCTCATTGTCTGCCGAGGATATAAAAGTAAAGTCAGTCATAAATACCTCTATTTTAAACAAAAAGCTGTATCACATAGACATACGCCTTTGTGATACAGCCTGTTTACGAAAATTAAAGAGCAGCCTTAGCCTTTTCAGTAAGTGCTGTGAAACCTGCTGCGTCGTTGATAGCGATTTCGGAAAGCATCTTTCTGTTGAGAGTGATGCCAGCCTTCTTGAGACCGTTCATGAATGTAGAATAGTTCATGCCGTTCATCTTGCAAGCAGCGGAAATTCTGGTGATCCAGAGCTGTCTGAAATCACGCTTCTTGAGGCGTCTGCCGATGTAAGCGTAATTGCCGGACTTCATTACGGCTTCCTTAGCCATCTTGAAATGCTTGCTCTTTGCGCCCCAGTAACCCTTGGCAAGCTTTAATGTTTTATTTCTTCTCTTGCGAGTAGCCATTGCTCCCTTAACACGAGCCATATTATTATACCTCCAAATGTATTATTGAATCTTCTGAAATATAACGCCGGTGCCGCCTATTATTTGTAAGGCATAAGCTCTCTGAGAGTAGCTGCGTTTGCGGAACCTGCAACGCCCATGTTACGGGCAATTCTCTTGCGCTTGTGGTCCTTCTGAGTAAGTCTGTGTCTCTTGTTGGTCTTCTGATACTTAACAAGACCGTTCTTGGTGAGCTTGAAACGCTTCTTAGCGCCGGAATGAGTCTTCTGCTTTGGCATGGAAATATCCTCCCTTTTATTTTTACAGTATGATTTGAACAGCGGTTACTTGGAAGCCTTGGGGGAAACGAACATAACCAGCGCTCTTCCCTCCATTTTAGGCGGCTTCTCAACGGTGCCTGCCTCGGCACAAGCTTCCTTGAACTTGTCAAGAAGCTCTTCGCCAAGCTGAGGATGTGCAATGGCACGCTTGCGGAAGCGAACGGAAACCTTGATCTTATCTCCGCCCTTCAGGAACTTGACTGCCTGAGCGGTTTTTGTATCAAAGTCATGGGTATCAATGGTGGAGAACATTCTGATCTCCTTGATATCAACGACCTTCTGATTTTTTCTTGCTTCCTTTTCACGCTTAGCCTGTTCAAAGCAATATTTGCCGTAATCCATGATCTTGCATACAGGCGGAACAGCCTGAGGCGCAATTTTTACCAGATCCAGATCCTTTTCTGCCGCAAGCTTCTGAGCGTCCCTTGCGGACATAAGACCGAGCTGACTTCCGTCGGCACCGATTACTCTGATTTCCTTGTCACGGATTTCTTCATTGATTTGAAGCTCCTTGCTATCCTTGTTAGCTATGGCGAGCACCCCCAAAATATCAAATTAAACTATAAATGAATGTGAAATAAAAAACGGCAGAGCATAAGCTCCGCCGATAATCTCAAAACCACTCCGCACACATATCATACGCCTGCGGAATAAATTCGTAATTATTGACCGTAACGTGCCATTGCAGTACGGTGAGAACGGAAGCTCTGCTTTATTTTTCGTACTTAGGTATTATATCATGCGCATATGCTTTTGTCAATATGATATCATAAGTTTGTATGATATGACAACTTGAAAGCGATTTTAAATCTTGTTGTGCACATATTGTACAAAAGGAAAGTGTTTTGAGCGCTTAGCGGATACCCCGTCCGAAACGTGTTATGCGTGTTTTTCTGTTGTAAAAGTCCTTACATTTATCTGTAAAATCTTTGCAGATACTCTTCCTCTGTCAGAGTTTTGGGGGCTTTATTGCCGCTTCGGGCATTGAAACGGAGCCTGCCGCTGTTGAACACCGCATAATAGCAGTCGGGCGACATTCCCTGAAGTGACAATATCTGCCTTAAATATTCCTCGTCAGCGTTCAGCCGTTCCAGACTTTTTTTCAGACGGCCCAGCGCATATTTGTTTTTTTGAAGCTCTGCTTTCCATGTCCCCGCATATCCGTTTGCAGCTGCCATAAATGCTTTTTCGGGAGGCAGCAGCGCTATTTCTGCTGCAAGAGGATCGTGGACAATGTTTCCGCAGCTCGGGCAGCGTATCAGCAGGGGAGAGTCAACACTTCTTTCTTCGATATGTTCAGGATATCTTTTTATTGCGTGTCTGCATCGGGGACAGGTGCAGACTTTGTTTTTATTTGCATTCCTTAGCGATTTGCATATAACAGAAGTTACAATGCTTACGATGCCCATGCTGTTCACTCCTCAAATTTGTCGTTTTTGATATATCCCTTTGCTTTTTCGGGGCAGATATCTGCCAGATATCGGTACATATTCAGCAGAGGAACATTGCAGTTTGTGATATTATCAAGCTTTGAAAGTATATCCTCAGTGTCTATGTAATCACTGAAATCATACTCTCTGTTGTCGAAAGTCTTTACACAGAGAATAATTCTGCCCAGATGTGAATACCGCTGATTTTCCCTGCCGTATGAATACCACACCGCTTTGATATCGCTGATAGCAATGGAATTTTTTACCCACAGATAGTTAAAATCAAGCTTTTCACCGTTACAGCTGAGTGTGGCTTTGGGGAAGCGCATAAGCACGCTTGATATTGCTGTCGGCGCAATAAATGCTGCAAATGCTGCGATACGCGATGCTGTTATATTGCCCGATGCCGCACAGGCAGGCACAGCAATAAAAGCTACAGCCATTGATATCGGTATGGCGGCGTAATCATAATTAAACGGGTGATGTGTTATTTTTATTGTCATATTTGAAATGTACCTTATATATCAGCCTCATTTTTCTCCTGCTTTACATATCCCTTTGCTTTATCGGGCAAACGTTCTGCAAGGAAGCGGTAAAGCTGTATGAGCGGGATATTTGTCTCACCGTCTGCATCAAGTGCGGCGACAAAGCTTTCTGTTGATAAAGAATCATTTAACTGATGTACTGTTCCGTCATTTGTTTTTATGGTGAGCAAAAGCCTCTGTTCGGCGTATCTGCCGTGATGTTCGATACAAACGGAATAGCTTATCTCCGTGACATCTGAAAGCATGATAACGCTGTCCTTATTCAAATAGCGCCGGCACAGCTTTTCGTCATTTGCATACACCACAGCATTTGCGCTTGAAAGAACTCCTGCCACTACAGCCATAAGTATCACTGAAACAAGACCCAATAAGAGCAGTGAAAACGAATCTGAATATGATGCGAGCCAAAAACACGGAACTGCAAAAAGGATCATTATCCACAGAGCTATTTGCATAAAGTTCACAGGGTGATAATTTATCTTTACCTTGATGCTGTTATCCATATGTCCCTCCCGTAAAGGGTACGCCGTGTTATTCCTCAGATGTGGAAGAATTGTTGCTGGTCATGGTATCATAAGCCTTCTGACCGAAGAATTTATCCAGCTGATCTACGGAAATAGTGTAACCGCTCGATGTCTTTACGTACTGCTCGATCTCTCCTTTTGTGATGGCAGCCTTTATCTCCTCAACAGGTATATTGAGGTAAGCGGCAGCCTCGGTCTCGGTGAGATACTTCTTGTCCGCAGTGCTGCTTACGGTAAGGTTGGAGGGAGAAGCATAGCTTGATGCAAAGGTCTGAGCCTCCACAGCTGCGGTAAGCTTCTTTACGGAGCCTGCTACCGTTGAGCCTGCGATGATGATGCACACGCCCAGCACTACTGATCCCAGCAGTGAACCCAGTGCGTTGTTGGGCTTAGGAGCGGGCTTGCGGCGGTTAGGTGTCTGTTCCATTAAAATCAGTCCTTTTTATTTTAATTCAATGCCAATGGCCTTGCCAAGTGAAAACGAATATAGGCAGCCCTCGCTTATCTTTTCCCCGAATATCATCGAAAGAGCACGGGCATAAAGCGAAAGCTGGCGGGAATACCTTTCACGGAGTATATCCTCGGTAACTCGGCGGTCGGTCTTGTAGTCCAGAAGCACGTATTTTCCGCCTTCTCTGAACACACAGTCTGCAACGCCCTGAAGCATTCCCTCGGTACTATTATAAACCATTAAATCACTATCGTCAAGGTTTAAGTCGGAAATTTTAACCAGAAATTTCTTTTCTCTGTATATTTTATCGGCATTCATCATTCTTCTGCAAAGCCCGCTGTTCAAAAAGCCGCTTATCATGCTGCTGTCGGCACATTCCGCCTGGATCTTTGTCAGCAGTCCCAGTGAGCAGAGCCGTTGGGCTTCCTTGGCAATGGCATTGTCGGGAGAAGCTTTCTCGGCGTACAGCTTTTTAAGGTCTGCATACTGCATGAACGCATGAACGGCAGTTCCTGCGGCAGCTGCGGATATGCCTTGGGGCCTGCTTTTGTCCTTGGTGAAAATTGCTTTCGGGGGAATAAGATGCTTTTCGGCGATCTCGCTGACGGTTATCTTTGAAGCGGTGTTTGCGAGGGTAAGGTCATATTCATGGGACATAAGGCTGCGGAAAAGCTCAGCACGTTCGGGGGAATATTCCGCCTGCTTTGTCTCGCTTTCCTCTGCCGCTTCCGCCTCGGAAAGCTCTGCCCCGGTCATTACCATGTCACAGCTTCCAAGAGAATACACATCGTCATGCTTTTTGAAAAGCCCTATGGCTGCATCGAGCCAGTCCGCCATGGAAATTCCAGCGCTTACGGCTTCCTCCTGACGGATCTTTCCGCTTTCCAGCAAGCCTATTATCTCCTCACGGTGCTTTGCGGATTTTTCATCGGTACGTCTTGTTATGAACAGCTTGTTTTTCGCTCTTGTGAGGGCAACGTAAAGGAGCATCATTTCCTCATCACGCTGATTTTTCTCCATGATAAGGCTCAGCGCACGCCTTGGAAATGACTCATACGCCGTGAGACGTGACGGGTCGCTTATCTTGAAAGCAGTGCCGTAATCGGATACAAACACCATGCGCTGATTTTTGTCAGTAAGGTTGAATTTTGTCCAGCTGCGGCAGAGGAATATGAACGGATATTCCAGTCCCTTTGACTTGTGGATAGTCTTTACCGAGACAGCTTCCTCGGAGGATACGGCAGCAGATGCCGCCGCAAAATCCTTGCTGCTGTCCAGCATATTGTTTATCCTGCGGACAAATCCGCTGAGACCGCCTGTGCCGTTCTTGTCATAGTCTGCGGCATAAACGGGCAGCAGCCGCAGATTGGCTTTCTTTTTAAGGCTGTCCTTGTAAATGCTTATGACGGACATAAAATCCGTCTTGTCGTAGATAAATCCGATAAGCTCCTCAACGCTGTGGGCAGCGGCATATTCTCTCAGCGTGCCGAAAACGGTGAGAAATTCATCGCACTGCTTTTTCAGAGCCGCAGATGTGCCCTTGCCCGAGCTTACCGCCGTAATATCAGCAAAAACGGAAGCGCTTCTCAGCGATCGGATATTTGCCATATCCTCAGCGGAAAACATGAACATGGGGGACATGAGCACCGCCGACATAGGAATATCCAGCGTTGGGTTATCTATGCACCTGAGCAGGTTTATGAGCACGGATATCTCCCTTGCCTCCAGATAGCTTTCCTCCGCAGCGCCCGATGCGCTTATACCCAGCTCCTCAAGGCAGCTTATGAACAGGGGAGCGGTGCTGGTGTTTCGTGTAAGGATACATATGTCCGAGGGGCGCACAGGGCGCTCGCCGTTTTTGTCGTGGAGCTTTCCGTTCTTTATAAGGTGGGCTATCTTTGCCGCCACGCACCTTGCTTCAATAAGGTCGATGCTGAGGCTGTCGCCGTTTTCGTCCTCGTCACTGCTGTCGATATCGGGCAGCTCTATTATCTCGGTGGGGCCGAAATCGTCCTCGCAGGAAGCACCCTCGATAAGACTTTCATCATCGCCGTAATCAATGCCGCCGTTCTGCTTTGACATTATCACCCTGAAAACCGCATTGACAAACTCCACCACATGGTGAGAGCTTCGGAAATTCCTGTTCAGCAGGATATATGCAGGCTCGCTGCCTTCCTCCGAATAGGGAACGCTGTCGGCGATATTTTTCATAAAGATACGTGGGTCGGCACACCTGAAACGGTAAATGGACTGCTTTACATCGCCCACCGCAAAGAAATTCCTGCCCGGGATCTCTGCCGTTCCGTCCTTGGATATCATTCTGAAAATAAGCTCCTGAACTGCCGTGGAGTCCTGAAACTCGTCGATCATCACGATGGAAAAATAGTCGGAAAGCTCCTTTGCCAGCGGTGATTTTTCAACAGTTCCGTCAGGCAGTCGGCTGCACAGCAGTGAGCAGGCTATCTGCTCAGCATCGGAGAAGCCCAGAGCGTTCTTTTCGTTTTTCAGTCTGCGTTCCTCAGCAAAAACGTCGTTCATCAGCCCGAACAGCTTTTCGCTTATCTCGGCGTGAATTATATAGTCGCTTCTGATATCCTCATAGGTGAACTCTCCGCCGAACTTTTCAAAAGCCGCCTTGCAGGCATTTCTCTTGTCCTTGACCGAGTCAATGACAGTCTGGTCGAACTGTATATCCATCTTTTTTCCGTCAGCATCCTTTGCGCTGCCCGAGGAATAGAAAGTCACCTTGTCAAATTTGACGGAGAATTTTCCCGTGAAAAGCAGCGACGGGTCGTCGGAAATGCAGTCGGCGGCTGACATGATGTTCGAGACCTCCGCACTGAAAATATCCATGTTTTTCTTTATCTTTGCAATGCCGCCGCAGTCGGAACCGTATTCGTTCACAGCGTCCTCATATGCTTCCTCTTCAAGAGCGGCAGCGGCTTTCAGCTTCTTTACAACATAGTCAGTGTAAAGCTTGATAAGGCTGTCGTCCTCAGGCTCGGGCGGCTCCTTGTAGCGGTCTGCCGCCTGAGCCATATAATCGGCAGGAAACGGCAGGGCAAGGATATTGTCCCGCAGTTCGGGGATAATTGCCGCAAGTCTCCGCTGATCCTTTGCACCGGGGCAGAAAAAGTCCGTCAGGCGCTTCATGTCATCGGGGCGGCGGTCGAACCAGTCGTCAAAGACATTTTCCGCTGCTTTTGCGGCGATAACATCGTCCTCCGCAGGGTCAAGCACCCTGAAAGAAGAGTCAACGTCAAGGCTGCCCGCATTTTCACGTATCAGGCTGAAACAGAAGGAGTGGATAGTGGATATCTTTGCCGAGGGGATAAGCGCCTGCTGGGCGGTGAGCCATTCATTCTCAGGCTCCAGCTCTGCGGCAGCAGCCAGTGCAGATGTAAGCCGCTGCTTCATCTGGGCGGCGGCATCGTTTGTAAAGGTAACAACGGCTATCCTGTCCGCAGGAACGGGATCTTCCCTGTCGGAAAGTATTCTCAGCAGCTTTTCTACCAGTACGGCAGTCTTTCCGCTTCCTGCCGCCGCCGATACAACTATCGCCCTGTCCTTTGCTTCAATAGCGTCAAGCTGTTCCTTTGTCCATGTTACTGACGGCATATTCTCACTCCTTTTCACCGTTTATTTCAAAGTCAATATCGGAAATATCCCTGGGTACGGGATCGGGATAATTGCCGCATATCTCCCTGTAGTCGCAGAAGCCGCAGGGTATGGTGCATTTGTACTTCTTGCTTTCCAGAGGGCTTGCGGGGAAATCTCCGCTGTAAACCGCCATGCCCATGTCCTCTATCTGTTTTATGGCAAGCGCCTTTATCTTTTCCATGGTATCGCTGTTGATAACACTGCTCTTTGCGCTTACGGTTCCGTCCTTCTTGAATGTCACGGGAATGAACCTGCCCCGGCAGTCCTCCTCCATGGCGTTGATGATAAGGGGACTGTCAAGCACAGCTCCCTGCATTTTCATGGTGTCGTCGATGCACTTGGCGGCGCTCGCTTCGTCTGCCATGCGGTCATCGGCGGACTTGGGATATTTTACCGGAATGTACAGCGCACCTGCGGGAACACAGCCTCCGTATCTGCCGCCCTTTTCATCGGTGAGGGCAAAGAGATAGAAGAACATCTGCATATTTATTCCCAGTGCCAGCTGCTCTTTCATAAAGTCCTTTACGCCTGTTTTGTAGTCAAGGATACGAATGTATATAATGCCGTTTTCGTCCGTAAATTCATCAATACGGTCGGCAGTTCCCGTGAAATTTACTTTCAGCCCCTCGCCGCATTCGATGATAACGGGTGTGACCGTAGAATTTTTTACACTGCCCTTTACGCCTACGGGATATTCAAAATCAGAGGGTACAAAGCGTGATACCCTCTGCTCCTCCTGCATATGGGTAAGGGCGGTGAGCAGGGTGTCGTTCATGATGTCAAGGTAAAATCCGAAGCTTTTTTTCTTGGCAAATTTTCCGCTGAGATTTTTTGCAATGTAGCCGTCAACCGATTTTTTAATGCTGGCGGTGAGGTCATCGGTTGTCATGTTCAGAAATTTTTCCCCACGGTTTTCCTCAAAAATATCCTTCATGCACATGTGCATTATATTTCCCTGATTTATGGGGTTAAGGTCCATTTTCGGCAGGGGATAGAGCTTCAGTCCCGTTTTGCAGAAGTACATGAACGGACATTTGCTGAAATCCTCAAACCGTGATGCCGAAAGCTCCAGCGTGTCGCCGTACAGCTTTTTCATAAGCTTTTTATCTGCGATCTTATGAGCCGTGGTAAGGTCTATCCTGTCTATGTAGCTGAATTTTTTTGCATAAAGTGGATCCTTGCAAAGCTCGGTCTTTACAGTGATGAAATCCGGGTCTGACGGGTCAAAATTCTGGGAAGCCGCCGCATATGCCGATTGTGGAGTGCGGCAGAAATACAGCATATCCAGGTCGGAAGTATTTATCCTTTGACAGTTCGGTATGCAGGCGGATATCTTTTCGATATACGGCGAGGGATACACGGAAGCACCCGAAATATCCGCCTCGGAGTATGATACAAAAAGCCTGTGAGACGGTGAGCAAAGCGCCTTGAATGCGTTGAAGCGTTCCTCTGCAAGGCGCTTTTTCATGCTGCCCGAAAGGTCATAGTCTGATTTTTTAAAGAACTCTCTTTCACGTTCGGAGAAAGTGGAGCTTTCCCCTGTGATAAAGGGGAAAATTCCGTCATTTGCGTGCATTACAAAAACTATCTTGGGGTTTGTGAGACGGGCAAGGTCTGACTGCTGTGCGATAACTCCGTCCAGTGCGTCGGGGGGAGCGGCAAGGGTTATTTTCTCGGCGGAGAGCATGAAAATATCACGGAAATCACTGAGAGATATTTTTTCAGTCAGCGCCTGTTCAAGGCTTGCAAATATCTCGTCCAGCTGGCTGCACAGCCACTGGTTCTCACGTATCTGAACCGCAGACTCCGCTTCCGTTATGTACTTGCCCTCAAAGGAAAGCAGCTTTTCTTCTGCGCCTGTTTCGCCTATGAAGCTGCGGAGTGCGTCGCATATCTGTGCACCTGTTTTTTCCGAGCAGGCTTTTTTCAGGCTGTTTATGGGGGAGAGCAGGCGGAGCCTTATGTCCTCAGCCTTTTCATCGGGAAATTCGCTCTGCCACATGGAACCGTCAATATCCCATGTGTAGCAGTAGTTTTCCAGATAGGCGATGTCCTCTTCCGAAACCTGAGTAAGCCCTGTCTTTGCATATCTGAGCAGCACTTCGGTGGAGGGCTTTTTCTCCGCTGCCAGCTCCAGCGCCGCCGTTACCATAAGCATAAGTGGCTTGTGACCTGCGGGACGCTTCTTGTCCGAGTAATAGGGAATATTGTACCGCTCAAAATGAGGAGCCAGCACGGAAATATCATCATTCATGGCACGGCTGAGAACTGCGATATCGCTGTACCTGAGAGATCTGTCCGCTGCGGTAAGCTCACATATAGCGGCGCATATGTAGTCGCACTCGCCGTAGATATCGGGAGCAGTCACAAGAGTGATATTTCCGACGTCACCGTTATAAGCCTTTGAGGGCAGCCGCAGAAGATTTTTTGAAAGCTCAAAAAGCTCTTCCGATTTGTAGCGCTTGTTATCATCAAACTTTACCTTGTTTATCTTTTTGCCAAGTTCAGCGGCTATGGAGGAAAGTCCTGCACAGGTCTCGTTCACCGCTGTAAATGGGCCAAAACCGCCTTTGCCAATGTCGTCGGAAGTCATGCAGACAGTAAGCTCTGCGCACTGGGAGAGCATTACACGTATCATGTTGTACTGGTCGCCTGTGAAGCTTTTGAACTCGTCCATAAACAGGCACATATCATTAAAATAGCCGTTCTGCTCTGCCATATCGGCAGCAAGTCGGGCATCAAGGAGAATATCCCTCATGCCGAGAGCTGCAAGCTCCGATGAATATTCCGAGTAGATGAGAAAAAGGTCGGTGAGTTTGTCACGCATATTGTCGGGAGCGGTTTTAAGTATCTCGCCCAGAACTTCGGGAGTAACGCCGCTGTGGATAAGCTCGCTGAGCATGGTAAGGGCGGTGTTTGCAAAGGAAGCCCTTTTTGCTTGCTTGTCAAAGAAAAGAAGTCCCTCACGCTCCGATATAAGGTGTATCACCTTGTACATAACGGCGGTTTTTACGGTGGAATCCGCACCCATGCCCTCGGGAGCCTTTGTGCAGCGGAAGATATCCGCAGCAAGGCGTGAGAACGACCACACCTCGGTGTTGCCTTTATTGAACAGCGCACAGCCCAGATGATTGTAGAGCATATGCTCATATTCAAAGGTGAACTGGTCGGGGACTATTACGCAGACCTTTCTGCCGTTCTCGGCGGCCTGCTTTATTTTGTCCATCATGGCATAGGATTTGCCTGTTCCCGTTCCACCATAAAAAAATGTCAGCATATTATACCTCGTTTCTGTCCGAATAATTCTATCCTATTATACCAAATTACCTGTCCGCATTTACGGACAGGTAATTGAAAATTGCTTTTATCTGCGGACTCTTTTTCTTACATTTTCAGCATTTATACCGAAAGAGCGGAAGATGTCAGCCGCATAGCTTTGTTTCAGGGGCATACCCTTTCTTATCCTGTACAGCCGCTTTCCGCTGGTCTCGTCAACATCTGCAACAATGCTCTGGGGAATGCTCCTGCAATCGGGGTCGGAGGATATATCACCGCACTTGCCCGCAAGCTCGGTGATATGTGTGGCAAAAACGCCCCTTACGCCGATAATGCAGAATATCCTTACCAGTTCTTCGGCTATTTCAGCACATTCCTTGGGTGTGGTGCTCTGGATAGACTCGTTCATCAGCAGCAGGCTGTTTTCTTCCGCAAGGTCGCTGATTATTTTCAGATCCTTTATCTCTGTGGTAAATCGGCTGGCGTTTATGCCCGTTTCTTCTTCTTTGGGGAAGTGGGTGAATATAAAGTCGGCAGTGCTTATGACACATTCCTCCGCAGGCACGTAAAAGCCTGTCTGAGCAAGCAGGAAGCACAGTCCCAGACCACGTACAAAGGTGGTCTTTCCGCCGTTGTTTGCGCCTGTTAAAATGTAAAATCTGCCCTCGTCGTCCATGGTGATGCTGTTGCGCACAACAAGGTCGTCGCCCATGGCTTCGGTGTTGGCGGCAGCCGCCTTGAAGTAGAAACAGGGGTCAAAGAGATTTTTGATATCCGCATATCTTGCCTTGTCCGTAAACTTGGGACGGCACATTTTTATGCCTCTTGCATTGCAGGCTTCGATGACCCTTGCCATGCCATCGTATATCTCCAGCTGGTCTTCGAGCATGGAAACGTGCTCAAATGCAAGCCTGTCATATGACTTCAAAGCGGCGGACAGCCTGTTCATATATGCGCCAGTTATTTTTTCCATGGCGGCAAAAAGGGCCTTGTCGGCCTCGTTCACATAGCCGTCCTCATTGGGCTGATTTGTCCTCAGCTTGCCCATGATGTGGGTCTCGGAAAAGGCGTTGTTTTTGTAGAAAAGCCTGTCGAAAACGTTGGGCTTTTCGCCTGCGGGCTTGTCCGACCAGCCTGTTATCCCTGCGGATATGGGCTTCATTTCCTCATTGAAGTTGATGGCGATGTTAACGGAGCGTATTTTCTTTGAAAAGGCTTCTTTCAGCTCTGCAATGTCCTTTTTCATGCTGTTGTAGTCATTGGAAGCGTATCGTTCTTCCAGTGAATCAAACAGTCCCCTGAAAGCGGCTGAATGAATGTTTGAGCCTATCTCGCTGTAAAGAGCGTGAAGCTCCTCCATGCAGTCTATGTAGCTGTCCAGCGCCTCGACACAGCTTCCCAGAGCGGAAAAGCTGTCGGGGGTGGAAGCGGAAATATTCTTGTGCTCACTGTCCAGCAGTGTGCGAATTATTCTGTGTACCGATGGGGAGAGCTTGGGATTGCCCATAACGTCTTCCAGAGCGTCAAGACGGTAGTTCATGACTTCGGTATCGGTGCAAAGCTCCCTGAAAAGCTTCAGCACGTTCTGGGGATTTCTGCGGTTGATTATGCCCGCAACATTGTCCGTCATAAGGTCGTTCATATATGTGCAGGGGTATTTGTCGTTAAGCATTATCCTGCGGTTGTTAAGTTCCCTGCGCCTTGCAGCGTCGGGATAAAGCAGGTCGGGTATCTCTCTGAGTTCCTTGTTTTCCATACTGCCGCTTCCTTTCATTTATTTCGTTGATTTGACAGCCGATGTGTCGGCAAATCTCCATAAAATATCCCTGTATTCGGGGGTGGCATAGTCGATGCCCACACGTTTTAGCCTGATTATTTCGGGACGGTATCCGTCATCTGCAATGCAGATCTTCGGGTTGCCGATAAACGATCCGCCGTTGAAGCTCTTGTCTATCTTCAGCGCCTTTGTGAGCTTTCCGGGGCCTGCATAGTCAAGGCACGCACGGAAAAGCACGCCCTGGGGCTGCTCCTTTTCGCCTGTGATAACGTTCATCAGCCAGTGGCAGCCGTAGCAGAGATATACGTATATAACTCCCGCTTCACGGTAAAGCAGCTCCGTTCTGGGAGTGCGGCCCTTTGATGCGTGACAGGCGGTGTCCTCTTCGCCACGGTATGCCTCCGTTTCGGTGATGCGCAGGCGTATCTCGCCCTCGTCGGTGTTCCTGATAATAAGCTTGCCCACCAGATCTGGAGCCACATCAAGGCAGTCACGGTGAAAAAAGTCCTCACCCAAGGGAGTGGGAGTGTTATTCATCATCGCCGTTTCTGCCTCCCTTTGTAACGTTTATATTGCTTCTGTTAAGGAAAGCCTTGTGGGCACGTCTGTTCTTGAAGCGGTCTATATAGTTTTTGCCGAAGAAAATAGCAAAGGTCACAAATGCGGCAAGGACCGAAAGCTGAATGCCCAGACCTACGCTTGCCATGTCGTATAAATAATATTTGAATGCGTCACCGAAGGATACCAGCATAAAAACAATGTCGATAAGCGCCAGCCACTTTGCTTTGATGGGTACCACAAAGAACATCAGAAATTCCATTTCGGGATATAAATAGGCATACACAAGGAACAGTGAGAACAGCAGATAGCTGCTTGAAGCCGCTCCCGCAATGAAGCCAACGCCGATAAGCAGCAGCGTTCCCGTCAGAAAATACATTGTAAGATTGTGAGCGCCCCACGCCATTTCCGTTTCCTTGCCCGTGATGTAGTAGAAATAGACAGAGAAGATTATCCACACTACGCTGTTTGTCTGAGGAATAAAAAGAAATGTGAGCAGTCTCCACACCTGACCCTCCAGGATGGCGGAGCGGCTGAAAGAAAGATAGCTGCTCATAAGACCGTTCGTGAGCATATCTCCCACAAATACTATCGCCATGGAAGCGGCAATATAAGTCATAAGATTTTCAATCTCGAAGTTCCTGAAAAATCGTTTTACCTTGTAAGAAAAATTCATTGAGAAACATTCCTCCCATTATAGCAGTTTATTAAATAGAGTATATCACAATTATGCACATATTTCAAGGAAAAGTCTTGCAAAATTTAAAAAAATGGGTTATAATGATTATGTAATATAAATCATGCGCCTGCGGGCTTTGCGGCTCGGGGCAGAATGAATGAAAGGTTGTTTAATATGAGCTTTAAAGTAACTCCCGATACCATTATCGGCGATATTCTCGATCACGATATGGATACCGCTCCTTATTTCTTTGAGATCGGTATGCACTGCCTGGGCTGTCCCGCTTCCAGAGGCGAGTCTATTGCAGATGCTTGCGCAGTTCACGGCACTGATGTAAACGCTCTTGTTGAAAAGCTCAACGAGCATTTTGCACAGAAGGCATAAGGAAAAAATCTTATCATGCAGGAAACGGGAAACGGCACTGCCGCTTCCCGCTTTTTCTGAATGGGGTACGGCTCATAATACACAATATCTGTAAGGAAGAATACATATGAAACTTGATAAACGACTGCTTGTCTGCGCAGAGATGACAGAGGGCAGCTTTGTGTGCGATATAGGCACCGACCACGGCTATCTGCCTGCGTATCTGCTCAGATCGGGAAAATGCACAAAAGCCATTGCCGCAGATATCGGCGAGAAGCCACTTGCTGCCGCAAAGGCTACCTTTGAGAACGAGGGCATTGAGGGCGGGCAGCTGATATTGTCCGACGGACTGAAAAATATCCCTCTTGACGGCGTTTCCGATATCGTCATTGCAGGAATGGGCGGCGAGCTTATCTCCAAAATAATTGATGCCGATGAAAGGTCACGCACCTGCGGGGCAAATTTTATTCTGCAGCCCATGACAAGAGCTTCCGTGCTGAGAAGATACCTTGCGGACAACGGCTTTGAGGTGACGGAGGAACGTGCCGTGTGGGACGGCGAATTTGCCTATTCCGTAATGAAGTGCCGATATACTGGTGTGACATATGAGATTTCAGATGTACATGAGCAGACAGGTCTCACCGACGCATCATACGAGGACGGACGAAAGTACATCGAAAAGCAGCTTGAACGAATGAAAAAGGCTGCAGACGGCATGAGGAACAGCCGCCCTGCGGAAGCCGAAAAAATAGATATGACCATGGAGAAAATACGAAAGGAAAAAGGAATATGACAACAGTTGCCGATATTTACAGCGCCATAAACGAGCTTATCCCCTTTGACACAAAGGAAAGCTGGGATAACTGCGGTATACTGGCAGGTGATCCCGATAAGGGCGTTACAAAAATTATCACTGCCCTTGATATCACAAACGATGTTATCGAAGAAGCAAAAGCGTCGGGAGCGGAGCTTATAGTGAGTCATCACCCTGTTATCTTTTCGCCGCTTAAATCGGTGACGGCATCGTCTCCCGTAGGCAGGCTGCTGTCAGGTGGAGTTTCAGCAATTTGCACCCATACCCCTTTTGATATGTCGCCTCTGGGAATGAACAAGGGGCTTTATGATTTCCTTTCCGCACCTCTCGGACTGTCTGAGGATTCTATGTCTTTGGACGATATGGGAAACGGACTTTCCATAGGCAGGATATATGAGCTTAAAGCGCCCCTTACACCAAAGGAAGCGGCTGAAAGGGCAAAAGAGGCACTTGGCTGTACCTGCGTAAGATTTACAAACGGACGCATCATAAAGCACATTGCCATAAGCTCGGGAGCCGGCAACAGCTTTATACATCTTGCTGCACAAAAGGGAGCGGACGCTCTTCTTTCGGGGGATTTCAAGCACGACGGCTTTATCGACGCTGTTAATATGGACTTTACTGTCATTGACTGCGGTCATTTCCACACCGAGCGTATCTTCTGCGGACTTATGAAAAATATCCTTTCAAAAAGGTTCCCGGAGATAGATATTATTGAAGCAAAGAGCTGTGTTGACCCCGCAAATTACTGCTTGTAAGCGAAAGGACATTGATATGAACGGTTTTATCTGCCCTGTGTGCGGCAAAAGCCTTGAAATAAAAGAAAAAAGCTATGTGTGCGAAAACCGCCACAGCTTTGATATCTCCTCCAAGGGATATGTTAATCTGCTGCTTTCGGGTCAGATGAACGCAAAGCTCCCGGGAGACAACAAGATGATGGTGAACGCCAGGACGGAATTTCTGTCAAAGGGCTATTATTCCCATCTTGCGCAGGCCGTGTGCGATGCCGTGTGTGTGCATTTCCACGGCGGCGTTCTTCTTGATGCAGGCTGCGGCGAGGGCTATTATACGGAAGAGATATTTAAGGCAATAAGCGGGAATAAATACGGCTTTAAGCTGCTGGGCATTGATATCTCAAAATTTGCCTGCGCCCATGCGGCAAGGCGGCTGAAGGGTCAGCCTCAGTGCGAGGTGGCGGCGGCAAGCATTTTTCATCTTCCGCTGGCGGACGGCTCTGTGGATATGGCAGTGACTATGTTTGCACCGTTCTGTCGGGAAGAATTCTGCCGTGTGATAAAAAGCAGGGGATATCTTATAATGGCTATCCCTGCGGAGGATCATCTTATGAGCCTTAAAGCTGCGGTGTATGATAAGCCCTATAAAAATCAGACTGCCGATTATGAGGTGGAGGGCTTTGACTTCCTTGAAAGCAGGAAAATATCACGGAGCATTTTCATTGATAATCCAAAGGATATACAAAGCCTGTTTTCCATGACCCCTTATTACTACAAAACAGGCGAAGAGGGCCACAGGCGGCTTGAAGCCCTTGAGTCTCTTGAAACGGAAGCATCATTCGAGGTGCTTATTTATAAAAGAAAATAAGTTTATGACATGACAGGCGGCATAATATGAGAATGAAAAGCACACTTGACGATAGGAAAGGAACTGATATAAATGGCTCTTGACGGAGCGTTTCTCCTGGCGGTAAAGCAGGAGCTTCAGCCTCTTGTGGGCGGAAGAATAGAAAAGGTCTATCAGCCCTCCAAGGAGGAGGCTGTTATTGCAATAAGAACGAGAACGGGAAGCAGCAGGGTGCTTATCTGCGCAGGTGCAAATTCCGCAAGGATACACATTACAAACAGGCAGATAGAAAACCCCAAGGTGCCTCCCATGTTCTGTATGCTGCTGAGAAAGCACCTTGGCAGCGGCAAGCTCATTGACATACGGCAGGACGGTCTGGAAAGAATACTTTTCCTTGATTTTGAGACCGTAAACGAGCTGGGCGATGTGGTCATAATCACCCTTGCAGTGGAAATAATGGGCAAATATTCCAACCTTATCGTTATAAACGAGAACGGAAAGATAATCGACAGCTTAAAGCGTGTTGATGATGCCATGAGCCGTGAAAGACTTGTGCTTCCCGGCATGACCTACACCGCTCCTCCCCGTGGGGACAGGCTCAACTTCCTTATCGCACCCGAAGAGGAGATGCGCATGAGGATAGCTGCGGCAAGCGGCAAATCAGCCGCAAAGTGCCTTATCGGCATTTTTGAGGGCATTTCCCCCATACTTGCAAGGGAATGGCTTTTCCGTGCCTGCGGCTCCAACGATATCACTACCGACGAGCTGGACAGCGATACCCTTACAAAGCTTATCGCCGAAATAATGTCCACCCGTGACGATTATCTCAGCGGCAGGAGAAAATACACCATTCTTACCGATAATGACGGCAATCTTAAAGATTTCTGCTTTATTGACATCACCCAGTACGGCGGACTGATGAAAGCCTCCTACTGCGAGACCGCAGGGGAAACGCTGGATAAATTCTATCACGACCGTGACAGCACAGCCCGCATGAAGCAGAGGTACGGCGACCTTTACCGCCTGCTTTCCAACACTGCCGACAGGATACGCAGAAGAACGGAAAATCAGCGGCAGGAGCTGAAAATATCCGAGGAAAGGGATATTTTGAAGCTCAAGGGCGACCTTATTTCCGCAAATCTTTATCAGCTCAAAAAGGGAATGAAGGACTTCACCTGCGTGAATTTCTACGATGAAAACGCCGGAGAGATTACCGTGGAGCTTGACCCATCGCTTACTCCCTCCCAGAATATGCAGAAGTATTACGGCGGCTACCGCAAGGCAGATACGGCGGAAAAGCGGCTGAAAGTACAGATAGCTCAGGGCGAAAGCGAGCTGAAATACATCGAAAGCGTGTCCGATGCACTTTCCCGTGCTTCCACGGAAAATGATGTTAACGAGCTGAGAGCCGAGCTTGCGGAGCAGGGTTATATCCGTATGCAGAGAGGCAAGCAGAAGCCCCCTAAGGCGGCTCCTCCCATATCATTTTCCTCTCCCGACGGCTATGAGATACTTGTGGGACGAAACAACAAGCAGAACGATGTTCTTACCCTTAAAACTGCTGAGAAAACTGATATCTGGCTCCACACCAAGGATATTACAGGCTCTCACGTTATAATCAGAGCAAGGGGAGAGCAGGTCCCCGATGAGACCATATACTACGCCGCACGAATTGCCGCCGCCTACAGCAGCGCAAGAAATTCGGCTCAGGTGCCCGTTGATTATGTTCCTGCAAAGCAGGTAAAAAAGCCTGCGGGAGCAAAGCCCGGAATGGTCATATTCACAGGCAACAGGACTCTTTACGTTACCCCTCTTGACCCAAATGCAGACAAATAAACATTACAGAAAATGTGATTTATAATGACAGCTGACAGGTGCGAATTTACCGCAGTCGGCAGCATTACCTAGCCTGCGGACGAGCATTGCAGAAGATAAAACTGAAAGGAACGGTCATAATGAAGTTACTCCACACCTCCGACCTGCATATAGGTATATCGCTGTTCGGCGAGGATATGCTCCCATATCAGGATAAGATAGGGGAGAGCCTTTGCGCTGCCGCCGTTGAATGCGGTGCGGACTGCATAATCATTGCGGGCGATGTGTATGACAGCGCCGTTGTTGCGGGCGAAGCGGTAAAATGCTGGGACAGGCTGTGCGAAAAGCTTTTTTCGGGCGGCAGGGATATCCCCGTGATAATCATTGCGGGAAACCATGATTCCGCTCCAAGGCTGTCGGTAAATTCGGGATTGCTGGAAAACTGCGGGCTGTATATCCGTGGCAGCTTTCGTGACTATATGAAGCCGATCTCCGTAGGTGATGCGGATATCTACTGCATACCGTGGTTCAACATTGCCGAGGTGCGTGAGCTTTTTTCCGACAGGGAGATAAAGACCTGCACCGACGCTTTTCTTGCCATGACCGACGATATAAAAAGCTCATGGGACAAATCCAAAAAGCACATCATCGTCGCCCACTGCTTTGTTACGGGAGCGGCAATATCCGACAGCGAAAGGGCTTCCAAGGGTGCGGAGATATCCGCAGGAGGAGCGCAGATGGTGTCGGCAGATGTGTTTGCGGGTTTTGATTATATAGCTCTGGGGCATCTTCACCGTGCCCAGACAATAAAATGCTCAGCTGATGAAAACACGGCAGTGCGCTACAGCGGAACTCCCATTCCATACAGCTTTTCCGAGGCAGGACAGGCAAAGACATATACTGTTTTTGATACGGAGGCCGGCATTTCAGAGCTTGCCGCTCCAAGCTCTCTCTCTCTCATTACCGTAAAGGGCAGCTATGACGAAGTAATGGCGGCGGAAGTTCCAGAGGACGCATATGTGAGGGTTATCCTTACCGACCGTTCATCGTCAGCAGGACTTTACGAGAATATCCGTGACAGATTCCCACGTATGCTCCGTCTGGAATGTGCAAGAAAGGTATCCGCATCGGCAGATGACGGCGACAGCCGAATTTCCGAAATGTCCGTTTCGGAAGCGGAACTGGCGGAAAAATATCTGCGTGACTGCTTCGGCAGGGAGATAACCGAGCGTCAGCTGGGCTGGCTTGAAGAGGCTATGAAAGAAGAGGAATGATATAATTACTCAAAAAATCAAGCAGACATTCTTTTTATAGATTATAATTAAGATGTGATCACAGACAGAAAGGAAATGAACATATGAACAATTTGCAGCTGCTGGCACATGCGCTTTCGTATATGGAAGAGCATATGTCCGAAAGTCTCAGGACGGAAGATATCGCCGCAGGCTGCTATTGCTCAAAGTCCTCTCTGGAAAAGCTTTTCCGAAACGTCAACAACATATCTGTGCATGATTATATCGTGCGGAGAAAAATGGTCATCGCCGCAAAGGAGCTTCAGGCGGGCAGCGCAAATATACTGGAGCTTGCACTGTCACTGGGATATAACTCCAACGAGGCGTTTACCAGAGCGTTCAGACGGGTGTGGAACTGCAATCCATCGGAATACAGCACAAAATACCGATTTTCGGGGCTGTACCCCAGACTGTCCTCCACGCCCTTGGAAGGAGAGTTTTCTATGAAAAAGAATGTAGATATCAGCGAGCTTTACGACCTTTTTACCCAGCGCCGCAGCTGCTGCTTTGTGTGCTGCGATATCAAGGGGCTTATCCCCATAAACGACATTTCACGAAAAGCAGGCGACCTTGCCATAATCGAGTCCATGAAGCGCATTTCCGAAGCGGCAGGGGAGAATGACTTGGTTTTCCGCATAGGCGGAGACGAATTCGTGCTTCTTACCGATTCGGCGGACACGGCTTATGCCGAAAGCATTGCAAAGAAAATATCGGACAAAAACGGCATCGGATTTGATTTTGATGGGCATATGATACCCCTTGACCTGCACGTTTCCGTAACAAAATGCGAGGAGCCTGTTATAAAGTACAACGAGCTTTTTGCAAAGCTCCACAGCTCTATCGACCACAATAAATAATAACAGCCCTCGCCTGCATATGCGGACGGGGGCTGACTTATTTTACGGATTATTCGGCAGCGGTCTCGGCTGCTGCTTTTTTGCCAATGGGATATATCTTGTCGGGAATGTAATCATACATTGCGTTGGTAGCGGTCCGGGTCAGGTCGTAGCGGTACCAGCTGTAATCCTCTTCAACGGGATCCATCCATACCATAACACCGTTCCAGCCGTTATCATATGCTGCCTTGTATTCCTCGGTAAGTGTCATCTTGCTTTCCTTTTCATCATCGTTGGACGCTTCTCCAAGAAGAGTGGGCTTTGTGCCGTCAAGACCGAAGTCTGTGGGTGAGCCTGAGTAGGGAAAGCCGAAGTAGGGCTTTTCCCACATATAGAAATGGGGGCTGTAGAAGTCCACATAAGCCTTGTCATTGCCTGTAACTTCTTTAAGGTGCTCGTCGGAAACGATGTTGCCCTCGTACTTGTCGGAGTTGTATCTTACCATGCCGAAGCCGACAGTTACAAGAGTATCGGAGTTTTCGTGGATAGTTGCGGCGCACTTTCCGAAAAAGTATGAAAGGCCGTTCCAGTCAAGCTGACCACACTCTGCGTTCTCATGCACCCAGTCAGGCTCGTTCATAAGGTCAATGGCGAAAAGATACTCGTTGGAGCCGTATCTCTTGCAGAACTCGGCAACATATGTATCTGCATATGCGTCGGTAAGCTCCTTTGATGAAACAAGGTTTCTCCACTTGTCATAGCCTGCGTTCGGCTCTTTGAAGTGGTCGAAGGAGGTGAGGGTAGCCATAACGTAAACGCCGTGCTTTTCAGCCATTTCAAAAAGCTTGTCAAGGTCAGTCCAGTGGCCTTCCCTTATTTCCTTTATCTCGCCTGTGGTCTTGAGGCGGATAATGCTCTCGCCTGCGCAGTTTATCCATATTCTTGTGCAGTTGATGTTATCCTCCGCAAGCTGAGCAAAGGCACCGTCCCAGAATTCTGCGTCCATGTTTCCCGTGAAGTCGTTCCAGTTGTGCCATGGTGTGTTGCAGCCGTTTATCCACAGCTCCTTGCCGTCCACCATGAACTTTGTTCCGTCAACAGTGACACGGGCGGAAGCAGTCTCTTCGGGTGCCGCTTCTTCTGCCTTGCCGCAGGACGAGAACGAAAAGAGCATGACCATTGACATTGCTGCAGCAGCGGCTCTTTTTGCAAATGTGTTCATTTTACAAAACTCCTCCTATTATTTCAGGAAGCCTTCGATGATCTTTCTTTCAGCTTCCTCTTCTGTAAGACCAAGTGTGCAGAGCTTGATTATCTGCTCGCCTGCGATTTTTCCGATAGCCGCCTCATGGATAAGCGAAGCGTCTATGCAGGCAGCGTTCAGTGCGGGAGATGCGTTTACACGGCCGTTTTCCGCAAGGATAGCGTCACATTCGGAGTGACCTGTGCAGCGGCAGTTGCCCTCGATGACCGAGATATATTCCTGATAGGAATTTCCCCTTGCAACGGAGCGGGAAACAAGGTCAGCCGCACTTCCGTCACCGTCAAGTGAAACGTTGAATACGGACTTTGCCCTTTCATCGCCGTCGGTGAGAAGCCTTTCTCTTATTACAAGCTTTGCGCCAGCACCGAGCTTTGCGTTGGTGGTTCGTGATGTGCTTGTAACGCCGCCCAGCTGAGAGGTGTCCATCTCCATATAAGCATTTTCGTCAAGAGTTGCATCGGTAACGGGGTCAATGCGCTTAGCGCCTGCGCCCTTTCCTGTGCCTATGTGCTTTTCCTTGTAAAGCACCTTTGCGTTCTTGCCAACAAAGAAACGGTGGATACCGTTGTGGCGGGCTTCCTCTTCATCATCGGAATGAACGCCGCAGCCTGCCACAATAATGACATCTGCGCCCTCTTCAACAAAAAAGTCGTTATATACCAGATCCTCAACTCCGCCGTGAGTTACACAGGCAGGGATATAAACAGTCTCCTGCTGTGCCTTGGAGCTGATAAAAATGTTGATTCCCGGGTTATCGGTCTTTGATTCTATTCTGATATTTTCCGAGGACTGACGGCCTGCACAGCCGCTGTTCTCACGGATATTGTATGCGCCCTTGAATTTGCCGTCCCAGTCGGAGACGATCTCCAGAAGCTTTTCGGTTATATCGTTCATGCCCTGACCTCCCTTTTAGCCTTGTCCATGGGACAGCGTTCTGTCTTTTCATCTGCAAGCAGAGTGGGCAGGACATCGTCCTTTTTGCCGCAGGTGCGAACCTTTCCGCCTGCAATGACAACGATGTTGTCCGCAATTTCCATGATCCTTTCCTGGTGGGAGATGACCAGCAGTGAGCGGCTGCCCTCTGCTTTAAGGCGTTCGAAAGCCTCGATAAGATTGGAGAAGCTCCACAGGTCGATGCCTGCCTCAGGCTCATCAAAAACCAGCATGGAAGCGTTCTTTCTTGCAAGAACGGTGGCTATCTCTATGCGCTTGCTCTCGCCGCCCGAAAGGCTGGAGTCAGCCTCTCTGTTGATATATTCCTTTGAGCAAAGACCTACCTCGCCCAGCAGGGAACATACCTTGTCCCTTGGAAGCTTTTCCTCGGCGGAAAGCTCCAGCAGGTCAAGAACCGTAAGACCCTTGAAGCGGACAGGCTGCTGAAATGCGTATGCGATGCCCTTTTTGGCACGGTCGGTGATGCTCAGTTCGGTGATGTCCTCACCGTTGAGAAGTATTTTGCCCTCAGAGGGAGCGTACAGACCTGCGATGACCTTTGCCAGCGATGTCTTTCCGCCTCCGTTGGGACCTGTTACAACAGTCAGCTGACCGTCGGGGATAGAAAGGCTAATGCCTTTTAATATTTCGCCGCCGTCGGGAAGCTGCCAGTGGATATTTTGAAGCTCCAGCATATTTTTCCTCTTTTCTGTCTATTCGGTGCAGATGCAATATCTACTGTTTGAATAGGTTTAATATAAATTGTTGTGGAAAATCACATTTTTCACGCTGTTATATTATACTATATACATATATTTTTGTCAAGCAAAGAAAAATTATGCGGATATGAAAAAAGCTCAGCTAAAAGTATAAGTCAGCTGAGCTTTTGAAATGTTATGATGTCAGGAATGTTATGATGTCAGGTCGCCTGAACTTTGTCTCCGGGCTTTTCCTCGCCCTTGGGAGGTTCCATCCAGCCGGTGTGATCGCTGAGGACAGCCAGCTTGTCGCTGTCGCACAGGCGGTCCCACTTATTCCATTCGAGCACCTCAAAAACATCACCCTTTGCGTCGCATTTCATTACAGCCCGCATAAGTGAACAGTTGGAGGGTACACGGATAAGCAAATATTTTGCGCTGCGTTTGGACATTATAACATACTCGTACAGCCTTGAACCACGAAGCACACGGGTAAAGGTGTAATCCTGACTAATGATCTCGTTCTTTAATCTCTCCGATTTTTTCTTTGCCGATGAGTTGAACATAAGCTTTATGGAGTTCATTGTGCGGTTCATCTCATAGTTCTTGTGAAGATGTTCGTCACCATATTTAATGGTGTCCTCCACATCGTCCTCACGGAAAGCAAATACACGCTCATCAAGCTCCATTATGCGCCTTGCCACAACAGCGTTCCAGTAACCTCTGAAATAAAGTCCACGTTTGGGGTGCTTGTCGCCTGTTACCAGAAAAAGACCGTTATCGACGATGATACGATATGTTTCCGAGCCAGCCTGACCCTCTGCTTCTTTTATCTTCGCCTTTTCGGCAGTGTCCTTTGCGCTGATGCCTGCCAGCCTGCATATCAACATGATGATTCCCACAATGAAGTTTATTATGATAAACAGGGGAATGAAAGTGCACCAGATATTTGCAACAGCCACCATCAGCAGCAGTAACAATATCTTTACGATGCCCGCACGGGTCTCACCCACATGGCCGTAGGTGGTGCCGTATTTGTCCGTATAAACATAGTTTTCGTTTATGAAAAAGTCGTTGATGGATTTTGCAGGGTCAATGTGCCTGTACAGCGAGCAGGGGAGAGTTATGCCGAATATGAGGCACAAGATGCTTTCGATAAATACTATAAAAGAGTACAGCTCCAGCACCTTTGCGGTGTTTTCGCTTACCTGAATGCAGAATATCTTTGCGACAGGTATGGGGACTTCCTTGCCGCTGTCCTCGCCGAACCATTCCTTGCCCAGCAGCACTGAGGCTTCCTCGGGAGTGGGATCAGTTCCCTCAGGGAAATAGTCCATGGCATTTCCTACGGTGATGATGCTGTCGGGGTATTTTTCACTGTAGTTGTCAAAGCTGCTGTCAAATTTAAGGAGTTTTGCGCAGAGCATGACCAGCAGGATAGATACAACGAGCACTATCGTTTCAAGGAGAGCTGAGAATAACGGCTTCATTTTTACGACCAACCTTTATAAGTATAAGTTTTTTGAACAGGAAAAATTTTCATACAAAATTATGATAACACAGTCACGTAAATAATGCAATATGTTATGTGAAATAAATTTGCGGCGCAATGGCTTTGTTGACATGGGTACGATTATAGTATATAATATAACTTGGTTTGATTGACAGTGGGCAGCGGAATGAAAAATCCCGCAAAAAAATAAAAAAAGTGCAAAAAAGCCCTTGACAAAACAAATTCGGCGTGGTATAATTTTTCTTACCGCATGTAACAGGCTATGGAAGCAGTGTGCCCATTGGCAGCTCGCCTGGTGCAGCGAGTTTTTATAGGAAAAGGCAGGTGCCGTAAAATGTACGCTATTATCGAAACAGGCGGAAAGCAGTATCAGGTCAAGGAAGGCGACGAGATCTTCGTTGAGAAGCTCGCAGTTAACGCTGATGACACAGTTACTTTTGACAAGGTAATTGCTGTAAACAACGACAGCGCTCTTACAGTTGGCGCTCCCTACGTTGCAGGTGCATCCGTAGAGGCTAAGGTTATCAAGAATGGTAAGTCCAAGAAGATAACTGTTTTCACCTACAAGGCTAAGGAAGGATCCACTCACAAGAAGCAGGGTCACAGACAGCCTTACACTAAGGTAAGAATCGACGCTATCAAGGCATGATAAAGGCTGTTTTTTATAAGAAAAACGGCGGTTTATCGGGCTTTTCACTATCAGGTCATGCAGGCTGGGGCGAAAGTGGGAGCGACGTTGTGTGCGCATCTGTTTCCTCGGCGGCAGAGCTTGTGTGCAATACCGTTACCGACTTCTTTAACGACGAAGCGGAGGTATCAGTGCTTGAAAATAAGCTTGCTCTGAAATTGAAAAGCGGCAGCGAGAATTCCCGCAGACTGCTTGAGTCGTTTTACGCTCATCTCGGTCTGATATCCGAGGAGTTTCCCGGCTGTATCAGGATTATTATTGAAAGGGAGGCTACCAATCATGATTAGAATTTCCATGCAGTTTTTTGCACATAAAAAAGGTATGGGTTCCACTAAGAACGGTCGTGACAGCGAATCCAAGAGACTTGGAGTTAAGAGAGCTGACGGTCAGTTCGTAACCGCAGGCAACATCATCGTTCGCCAGAGAGGTACTCATATTCATCCCGGCGCAGGCGTTCAGATCGGTTCTGACGATACTATCTTCGCTGTTGTTGACGGCAAGGTAAAGTTCGAGCGCGTTGGCAAGGATCGCAAGAAGGTTAGCGTTTACGCTGCTGAATAATTTCTGCGATTTTGAAGAGTCGCTTTTGCAGTTTCTGTGAAAGCGGCTCTTTTTTTACAACCGAAAGGGGATAGGCAATGAAATTTCCTAAGATAACATACAATTCTCCCGTAACACTTACATTTGCACTGCTGGCGCTGGGGGCAACTCTGCTTATTCAGTTTATCGGTCAGAGCGCCGCTGTGAGGTTCTTTTCGGTTTACCGTGCTCCGCTGACCGACCCGCTTTTTTATCTGCGAATGTTCACCCATGTGCTGGGCCATTCGGATATGTCCCACTTTATGGGCAATTTCACCGTAATACTGCTGGTAGGACCTATGCTGGAAGAAAAATACGGCGGAAAGCGCCTGCTGATAATGATAATCTTCACAGCGTTCATTACGGGACTTATCAACGTTATCTTCTTCCCTGGGATGGCTCTTCTGGGGGCAAGCGGAATTGCGTTTATGATGATACTTCTCAGCTCCTTTGCCAACAGCGGCAGCGGCGAGATACCTCTCACACTTATCTGCGTGGCTGTGCTTTATCTGGGAACGGAAGTGCTGAACGGTCTGTTTGCTCACGATAACATCTCCCAGATGGCACATATCATCGGAGGAGTGTGCGGCTGTGCCTTTGGCTGGCTCATCTGCAATAAAAAGGCGTAATATATTGTCGAAAATAATAAAAATCAAGCTTATTATGGTGCTGACTTTGAACAAAATAACGGAATAATTGCGCGCCTGATTTAAATTTTTTAAAATCTATAGACATTTATCCGGCGGTGTGGTATAATTAAATGTAATTATCCTGTGGGAGATTGCCCGGCATACGGTGCATTGTCCCTCAAAGTCAACGAAAGGATAGGTTAGTTCAAATGGCAAGATTTAATATAAAGAAAATTACCGCAGTTGCTGCGGCTGCCGCTGTTATGTCCTCTATGACAGCCTGCGGCGAAAATACCACATGGGGCGCTACCATTGACGGCAGCGATATCCCTGCGGGTATCTTCATCTATTATCTCCAGTCCGCTTACTACAGCGCACAGTCCAAGCTCAATGAGGAAAATTCCGCATCAAGCGATGCAGTAGCTTCCGCTGACGGCACAACAACTACCGCTGCCGTTTTCAGCTCTCAGATCGACGGCAAGGATGCTAAGACATGGATATATGACGAGGCTACCAAGTCCATGCAGGAATATGCGGCTATCGAAGCAAAGTTCACCGAGCTGGGTCTTACCATTACAGCCGATGAAAAGGACGCTGCAAAGGTTTACTGCGACCAGACCTGGGACTATGCAGGCGAGTATTACACCAAAATGGGTATCAGCGAAAAGTCCTTTACCTCCCTTTATCTCAATTCTCAGAAGAGGGACAAGGTGTTCAAGACCATCTACTCCGAGGGCGGCGAATATGCTGTTTCCGATGACGAGATAAAGACATATCTTGATGAAAACTATGCAATGATAAACTACATTGCTATGGAGCTGAAGGACGGTTCGGGCAATCTGCTCAAGTCCGACGGCAAGGCTGAGATTATGTCCATGGCTGAGAGCTATGTTGAGCGTTACAAGAACGGCGAGGATTTCGATGCCCTTAATGCTGAATATACCGCATATTATGACAACCTCAAGGCAGAAGCCGAGGCTGCTGCCGCAGAAGAAGCTGCCAATGCAGCCGCTGACGAAGCAGAGACCGAGACTTCTACCGCTGAGGTAACTCCTTCCGATGCAGAGGCTGCTCTGGAGGATAATGCCGACGAGATCACCGATTCTGCCGAGACCGCAGAAGATGCAACAGAGGTTTCCACTGAGGACACTGCCGAAGCTGATGAGACCGCTGATACCGCAGAGGAAACAGCCGAAGCCGACATCACAACAGAGGAAGCTGCCGATACGACAGAAACTTCCGCCGATGCTTCCGCAGAGGAGACTACCGATTCAGGCGAGCAGATCTCTTCCAACAAGACCGTTATTGAAAAGAGCGGCACAACTCCCGATTCCGCAGTTGTTTCCAAGGTGTTTGACGAGATGCAGAAGGGTGATATCCAGATCATCGAATCCTCCGACAGCGAAAAATATTACATTGTCCTCAAGATGGACGTTCTCGAAACTGACGAGTACTTCCTCAGTGCAAAGGATTCACTCCTTTACGAGATGAAGTCCGAGGATTTTGACGCTCTCATCACTCAGTGGACCGAGGCTCAGAATGTTGTAAAAAATCAGGACGCTTATAAGAGATACGACCCCAAGAAGCTTTTTGACCAGAACTGATATTGCATATAAAACTTATCCCGTGACCCGAAAGGGCTGCGGGATTTTTTGTATCTTCCTGTTGCATTTTGCGTGAAAAGGTGTATAATAGAATACAGGTATTAGCGTAAGCTAACCAAAGGAGGATAAACATATGAAATTCTATCGCTTTGGCAATGAAGATAAACCTGTTATAATGCTGCTTCCCGGAACCTGCTGCCACTGGAAAACATTTTCGGCTGTGATACCCTTGCTGAAAGATACTTTTCAGGTAGTTTGCATTTCATACGACGGCTTTGACGAAAATGAGCCTGATGCAATTTTCCCCACAATGACCGAGGAAACTGAAAAGATAGAAAGCTATATCAAAGCAAAATTCGGCGGACGTATATTTGCCGCTTACGGCTGCTCGCTGGGCGGAAGCTTTGTGGGGCTGCTTATCGGACGTGAAAAAATACATATCGATCACGGCTTTATAGGCTCTTCCGATCTTGACCAGGCAGGTATAGTGGGCGCACGTATCCAGTCAGCCATAGTCAAGCCTGTACTCGGTAAGGCTGCCCATGACGGCAAGCTGCCCGAGTGGATGACAAATATGATGCTCAAAAAGGCAGAGGACCCCAAAGAGGCTGAAAATAATATCAAGACCTTTGAGAAGCTGTTCGCAAGCATAAGCTTTGCATCGGAAAAGAGCATTTACAACCAGTTCTACTCCGATCTGGTAACTCCCCTTAAAGACAATATCCGTGTGGGGGGCACGACTGTTCATATCTTCTACGCTCTGAAAATGGGTGAGAAGTATTTTGACCGATACAACAAGCATTTTCCCGATGCCGATATCGTGGCGAGGGACTACAGCCATGAGCAGCTTTTAATGAGCTATCCCGAGCAGTGGGCACAGGATATAAAGCGCTGCTGCGGACTGCCCTTTGATGAGGAAAAGGCTCTGCCTGAGTCATTGTCCTACAGACGTGGCAAGAAGCGCTTTTTCGACAGCCATCACTATGAGGAGGCAGTTGTAAAGGGCTGCAATTTCAAATATATGGACTGCGGAAAAGGGGACAAGACCATTGTTTTTCTTGTAGGCGGACTTGGCACCTCCGAGGCGGTGTATCCGTATGTAAGCGCTCTGGAGGGCAGATACAGGTTCATCACCTTTGACTATCCCTTTGAGTGCATGGATATGAAGTCATTGTGCGAGGCGATAATCGACCTGCTGGATTATCTTGATGTGGATAAGGCGGTTTGGATGGGAGCTTCATTCGGCGGGTACATGGCTCAGCTCCTTGCGTCCGAGTTTCCCGAAAGGACAGAGGCAATGTGCCTGTTCTCCACAGCGGCGCTTTCCGAAAGAACTGTCGGTGCACTGAGAAGCAAGTACAAGAACGCTGCTCCCATTGTCCTCAAGGCTATGAAAACAGTTCCCTACAGCATTGTAAAATTATTTGAAATGAAGCAGAGCATGGGTCATGTTGAGGGGGCTTCTGCGGAAGAGGCTTATTATATGCGTGATATGTTCAACGATATCTACAGCGGCTATACATCTGAGTTTGATGTTCATATGACCCGCCTTGTGGCTGATGTTATAAACCGGCAGCCCTGCACAGCGGATAAATTCGCATACCTTGACGGAAGAGTGCTGCTGGTACTCCCCGAGGACGATGGCTACTTTGACCGTGATATGCAGAATGACCTTATGGAAATGATGCCCTCACCTATGATCGGCCATGTAAGCGGAGGTCATGCAGCTACCCTGATGCGTGTGGGCGATTATATAAAGTATGTTGACGAGTTTATGGAGAAGCTTGACTGATACTGTTTTCAGAAATGTTCTTGATTTTTTCACATCAAAGGGATATCATATGAATATACACTAACGGAAAACGGAGGATATGATATGCCATTTTCACCTCAGACCATAGATTTTCTCACCATGAACCGCCTGAATGACAGTAAGTTATGGTTCAACGAGCATAAGGACGACTACCGCAGATTTGTTGCGGAGCCGTTCAGGGAGTTCACCGAAAAGCTGCTGCCCGAAATGCAGAAAATAGACCCGCTCATCAACAGCGTGCGCATTTCAAGGATATACCGTGACGCAAGATATTCACGGGGAAAGTCGGTTTTCAGGGAGAATATGTGGTGTACTTTCGGCCGTACAAGGGAGCTTTATTACTCCCTGCCATGCTTTTATTTTGATATCTCGGCAAACGGCTTTGAGTACGGCTGCGGATTTTACGAGCCTGCCCGTGAGACCATGGATGCAATGCGTGAGATGATAAAAGGGGACAGTCCGCTTTATATCGCTGCTGCTGACGCTTTTTCTTCCCAAAGCGTTTTTGAGCTTTACGGAGATGTGTATAAGCGAAATCATTTCCCCGACCAGAGCGAGGAAAAATGCCTGTGGCTCAATCGGAAGAATATAGGTCTGACAGCTCTCAGCACCGACTGGTATATGCTGTTCAGCGACCGCCTTGCCGATAAGATAGCGGCAGATATCAGGCAAGTGATACCTGTTTACGATATGCTGCTTGCTGCCTGTGAGGCAGGCACGAAAAAAGAGTGAAAAATGCGCTTCCCTGCGTGTGGGAAGCCCATTTTTTATGAATATTGTTTTTATGACGACTTGTTAAGTTATGCAAAAGTACCAAAAGCAAACGGAAATATTTTTGTATAAAATACTCTAATAATTCGTTGACAGACGGTTTGTTTTTTGGTATAATGATTACAATTATAGGAAAAGTATGCCTGTATGCGCGTACTTTTTTGGCAAAATACAAAGGGAGGAATCATTGCTGTGGAAACAATCAATTACAATCGCTTTAAAGAGTCCTGTGAGGAATTCAAGAGTGCGTTCAGTGACAGCTTTTTCAGCAGCGGAAGGCTTTTCTGCCACCCTCTGCTCGATGGTGTGATCTATACGCCCTGTTCCCCTGAGGAGGCTAAAAGCAACAGTATGGATATCTGCCGCATGGCCGATATGCTGCTTATGTCCGCTGACGGAAAGGAATATCTTCCCTTCAAGATAGCAGAGGCAAGAAAGATAGCTGCCGAGAATGGAACTGTCTATATCTCAAACCTGCTTTTTAAAGAGACATTCATGGCTTATGACTGGATGATAGACGGCAAGCATGATACTCTTATTATCAGCGAGGAGCATATGAGAAAAGAGGGCAAGAACTATGCCCCCGTTACCCCGCTGACAAACGTTGTTCAGCCGTTCAAGAAGTTTACCAACCATTTTCTTTACAAGAAGGGCACTCTTGAAGAGCCTGCCGTTCTTGGCGATAAGGAGATAAAGGACAGACTTGACGCTCATTTAAAGGACGCTCTTTCCTCTTATGTGGGAACAGAGTATGTGGGCGAGCCTCAGTTTGACCTGTTTGACGGCAAGATAACCATGGACACCAACGAGTCAAGGTGCATGGAGCTTGACAAGGGCATAAAGCTTGCCGATGAATTTGAAAAGAGCATGGAACCCAATGTTTCCGCATTCAAGAGCGGCGGCATTGACTTTGACATGAAAAAATACATGGCGGCATTTTTTATGGCTGAGTCGGAAAAGTGCGGCGTAAAGACTGAGGAAAAGGACTTTGCTTCCTGCGAGACCACTGAGGATATGGGCAAGGCTCTCAGAAAGCTTGTTTCCGAAAAGAACGGCTACGGCTTCAAATACACCGAGCCTGATGCCGAAAAGGCTGAAAAGCTGCTCAGGGCTGCAGAGCTTGGCTCTCCCGAGGGTGTAAAGGCTCAGGTATCCGAGCTGCTGAAGATCCGTCCCGCGTTTGCAAGCGTGTTCAATCTGGCAAGAGCAGCGTCTCCTGCCGATGCTGAGAATATCGAGACTATTTCCGATTACTGGTGCTCCTCAGCACTTTCGGCTGCCGAGCTGGGCGAGTATCTGGCAAAGGCATATGTTCCCGCTGACTGCCGCTCTGCTGACGGCAAGCTTTGCTGCGGCGGTGCAAAGGCTTCCGTTATTCTGGATGACCTTAAAAATGCGGCTGCCAAGTATAAGCTGAAAAACGTTCCCGCTGCCGATGAGCTTGCTGCATACTGCGAAGAGTTCGAGAAGCAGTCACGCACATACAACGGCACCGTTTTTGCCACTAAGGAAGAAATGGAAAAGGCTGTCAAGAATGAAAAGGAGCTGGCTGACCTTTGCGCAGACCTTTCCGCTCTTGATGAAGCTGAGCTGAAAAAGCTCCGTACATATATCTACGACATGAAGCTTGACAAGAAGACCACAGGCAAGTACCTGCTCAAGATCAAGCTTGCTCTCAACGACTGCGAGAAAAATCAGCTGAAGCTTCTCTGCACAGGCGTTTCTCTCAAAAATTACGACGAGCTGGCTGCTCTCAAGAAGAAGATCAAGGAGGGCGGCTTTGACGAAGTTGTGGCAGCTCCTTACCTTGCCGAGATCAATGACGGTATGCTCAGCGCACAGCTCCGTGAGCTTACCGATATGTTCAAGACCATTCCCGATGCTGCCGCTGCCGACAAGCTGGAAAAGGATCTGGCTTCCGACAGGTTTGACAAGATGTTCAAGAGGCACTTCACTGCAAAGATTGCTTCCGCAAGGGACGGCTTTGCGAGAACTCAGATAAGCGAGATATGCAAGGATATCGAGACCGCTGCCGAGAAGGCTCTGGAGGATATTTCCAAGAAGCTTGATGAAGTAAAGTGCGGCGATGCGCTTAAAGCACCTTTCAGAAAGCAGATATCCCAGCGCTTTGAAGTTCTTGAAAAGCAGGCTGCCGACAAGGAATTTGAGGGCATTGCAACTGCCGACAAGGCTAAGCTTGACAAGATGAGAGAAGTCATCAAGTCAGGCAGATTCAAGGCGGCGCTTACCGACAAGTACGCTGCTGACATTGAGAAGAGAGCCGTTGAGCTTGAAAATGCAGAGTTTGTAAAGAAGTGCGAGACCATTCCTCAGATGGACGCAAAGGCTCTGGCAGAGATCATCGTTCAGCTGGAAAGCGAAAAGTATCCCGAGGATATCGTCAAGAAGTATATGCCCATGACTGCCGAAAGAGAAAAGGCACTCAAAAAGGAAGAGCTTGCTCAGATGTGCAAGGATATCGCTTCCATGGACTTTGCAAAGCTCGATGCTCTTGAAGCAAAGCTGAAGGACGAAAAGTATGCTCCCGATATGACCGCAGGCTACTTTGATTCCATAAAGGCAAGAAGAAAGGCTCTTTACAATGCCGAAGCAGACGGTCTCTGCAAGAACATCGGCAATATGCAGAAGCCTGAGCTTGCACAGCTCACCGAAAAGCTCAAAAACGAAAAGTATGATCCCGAATATACCAAGAAGTATTTTGACGAGATCGACAAGCGCTTCAACAAGATCGAGACCGACAAGCTTGACAGTATGTGCAAGAATATCGAAAAGCTCAAAAAGCCTGAGCTTGAAAAGCTCACTGCCGATATCAGCGCACTGGGACTGCGCAAGGAGAATGCCGCTCCTTATCTGGAAAAGATAAGAAAGCAGGAGATATCCCTCATCAAGTCCCAGCTTGAAAGTCTCTGCAAGAATATCCCCAATACTCCAAGAAAGGAACTTTCCAAGCTCAGAGAAGCCCTTACAGGCGACGATTTTGACAAGGAGCTTACCGCAAAATATATCGAGCAGATCGACAAGCGAACTGCCGAGCTTATCAAGAAGGAGCTTACAGACCTTTGCAGCAACATTGCAGGTTCGCCCAAGGATAAGCTTATAAAGATGAAGCTCACCATCAGCGAAACTCCCGAATATGCCGAGGCTGGCAAGCCTTATGTTGAGCAGATCGAGAGCCGTCTCAAAGCTATTGACAAGGCTGAGTTTGATAAGCAGATGGCTTCCATCGACAAGCTTGACCGTGAATCTCTTGAAAAGTTTGAGGAAGACCTTGAAAACCGCAAGCCTTCTCTTGATCCCAAGCTCTATGAGGCATCTGCCGCTAAGTGCAGGGAGAGGGGAGAGAAGCTTGAAAAGGCTGAGCTTGACAAGCTGACCGAAAATATCAAGAATGAAGATGTAAAGAAGCTCAACGAGATAAAGGATAAGATCCTCGAGGGTGACTTTACTCCCGAATATACATTCCCGTACATCAAGCGCCTTGACGATGAGATCAATGACCGTCACGTCAAGTATTTCACAAAGCTTACCGAAAATATCAACGGTATGTCCCGTGCAGAGCTTATCGTTCTCCTTGAAAAGATCAACAAGAACGAGGCACACTGCCCCGATGATATGCTCCAGCGCTACATCGGCAAGGTAAACTCCAAGATAAGAGAGGCAGACAGCAATATTCTTGCCCAGAAGTGCAGAAACCTTGGCACAACTACCGAGCATCAGAGCTTCGAACTTATCAAGGACATTAACGAGATGGATATCGACCCCGAGACCAAGAAGCGTTTCATCACTCAGGTCGAGCTGCACATCACTCACCTTAAGACTATTGAGCGTGACGGATACGTTGAAAAGCTCAAAACTCTCATGGCCGACAACAGTGTGACCGAGGCTCAGTTCTATGTTTCCGGCATTTCCAAGGCATTTGAAAGCTCCTTTATCAAAATACAGAACACATATGCAAGCACCGAGCAGTTTGAACTTCCTCTGCTGATACATATGGTGACAATGGGCGTTCCCGAGGACTCATTCCTGCTCACTCTTGACCAGCTCTATTATCAGGGCAAGAACGGTCTGGGACATATCCCTGTAGATCAGATCGAGCGCTTTGAGATGAAGAAGTCACTGTTTGCAGCTACTCTCCATGTTGTTGAGAAGAGCGGCAAATCCAGCGAGCTTCCCTGCGGAATCAAGAAGAATCTCGATAACCCTGTTAAGATGCTCAACGGAATACTGGGCGTTATCCAGAAGGATAAGGCTGCCGCAAAGCTGAGAGAAGCTGAGGACATCAAGGCTGCCGAGGAAGCAAAGCTCAAAGAGCTTGAAGAAGAGCGCCTTGCTATCGAGGCTGCAAGAGCTAAGGCAGAAGCTGCCGAAAAGGCTCCCGCACCCGTGCCCGCACATGTGCCTGCACCTGTTCCTGCACCTGCTGCCGCTGCTGAAAAGGCTCCTGCCGCAAAGCCTGTTGATGCAGAAATTGAAAAGATAAAGCCCATCAAGCCTATTGAAGTGGTCGTATCCGCTGCTCATACCGAGGCACCCAAGCCCGTAGCCGCAGCGCCTGTAAAGCCTGTTGAAGCTCCCAAGGCTGCACCTGCTGCTCCTATTAAGCCCGCTGAGACACCTAAGCCTGTGGAGGCACCTAAGCCCGCTGCACCTGTTAAGCCTGCAGAGGCTCCAAAGGCTGCACCTGCTGCTCCTGCTAAACCCGTTGAGGCACCCAAGCCTGTGGAAGCGCCTAAGCCGGCACCTGCACTCGCAGCTGTTAAGCCTGTGGAGACACCTAAGCCTGCCGAGGCTCCTAAGGCTGTCGCTCCTGTTCCCGCAAAGCCTGCGGAAGCACCCAAGCCCGCTCCTGCACCTGCTGCATCTGCACCCGTTGAGGCTCACAAGCCCAAGATCAGATTCTGCGACCAGTGCGGCGCAAAGATCACCAGCGAAACTGCAAAGTTCTGCGCTGAGTGCGGCAACAAGCTTATAAAGTAATCTCTGATCAGAACCGTCGGTCAACCGGCGGTTCTGTCTTTTGAAGTGAAAGGACCTTTTATGACAAGAAAAACCTTCCGAAAGATATTTTCCATACTGCCAAAGCCTCTGTGCGAGCTGTGCATGAAGTTTGAAAATGTGATAATATATGTGTTTTACGGCGTGCTCACAACGCTTATAAACTATGTCTCACATTTCGGACTCAGGCTTGCGTTAACTGACTTTTCGGGCGTGGATACCCACAGCTTTTCGGCGGTCATGGCGGCAATGGAAAATTCGGCGGTATCATCTGCGGGGGCGGCTACATTCTCATGGGTGGTTTCGATGCTTTTTGCATTTTTCACCAATAAATTCTTCGTGTTTGAGGCACACGACACCACTGCGAAAGCATATGTGAAGGAGCTGCTTTCATTTGCAGGAGGAAGACTTTTCTCATACGGCTGCGAGGTTATTATAATGTTCGCATTCGTCGATGTTATGCGCTTCAATGAGCTGGTGGTAAAGCTCCTGTGCGGCATACTTGTTATGATACTCAACTACTTTCTCAGCAAGCTTATCGTGTTCAGAAAGAAGAGCGCCGACGGGGACAAAACTGCCTGAAAATGCTCATTTTATGCGAAAAACAGGATATTCTGACTGAAAATCATGCCATATGCCACCGTATATAGGGGGGCATATCATTTTTGTAATGTTAAATGCCAAATTAACATAAAAAAACACTTGACAAATCAGGACGTATATTGTATTATATAAGTAATAAGAAGTATTGCAGCCGTGCGGACCATGCAGGGCAACAAACCTTGCGGTTTTTTATGCGCAGTGAATAACCACTCAAACGGTATAGTTTGTTGGAATGTGCATAAGTAATGCGGATTTTACAGAAATTTTCGGTAAAATTTACATAGCGTGACGGAGCAACTGCGTATTTCATCTCACAGCACTACAAGGCTTTGTGCTGCATAAAGCGGCGCAAAAGATTGAAGGAGGAAAATATACTATGAGTCAAATGCCACAGGAATGGGAAGGTTTCGTAGGCGGTCACTGGACCAAGGAAATCAATGTCCGTGAGTTCATCCAGAAGAACTACACACCTTATTACGGCGATGAAAGCTTCCTCGCCGGCCCTACAGAAGCTACCAAGAAGCTCTGGGCTGACGTTATGGAGCTTGCAAAGAAGGAAAGAGAAGCAGGCGGCGTTCTCGATATGGATACAAAGGTTGTATCTTCTCTTACTTCTCACGCAGCAGGTTATATTGATAAGGATCTGGAGCAGATCGTTGGTCTCCAGACAGACAAGCCTTTCAAGAGAGCTCTTATGCCTTACGGCGGCCTGAGAATGGCTGAGAAGGCTTGCTCCGACAATGGCTACACCATTGATCCTGAGATCAAGCACATCTTCACCGAATACAGAAAGACCCACAACGCAGGCGTATTCGATGTTTACACCCCTGAAATGAGAAAGGCAAGAACTGCTCATATCCTTACCGGTCTTCCCGATGCTTACGGAAGAGGAAGAATCATCGGCGACTACAGACGTGTTGCTCTGTACGGCGTTGACAGACTTATCGAAGACAAGCAGGAGCAGAAGGCTTTCTACACCTGCCCTATGACTGAGGAAAAGATTCGTGCAAGAGAAGAGATCGCTGAGCAGATCAGAGCACTTGAAAACCTCAAGAAGATGGCTGAGATCTACGGCTGCGATATCTCCAAGCCCGCTACAACAGCTAAGGAAGCTGTTCAGGCACTTTACTTCGGCTACCTTGGCGCTGTAAAGGATCAGAACGGTGCTGCTATGTCCCTCGGACGTACATCCACATTCCTCGATATCTATTTCGAAAGAGACTTCAAGAGAGGCATCCTCACCGAGGAGCAGGCTCAGGAGCTCATCGACCACTTCATCATGAAGCTCCGTCTCGTTCGTTTTGCAAGAACTCCCGAGTACAACTCCCTCTTCTCCGGAGATCCTCAGTGGGTAACTGAGTCCCTCGGCGGTATGGGCGTTGACGGCAGATCTATGGTAACAAAGAACTCCTTCCGTTACCTCCACACTCTCGAAAACCTTGGCACAGCTCCCGAGCCTAACATGACCGTTCTCTGGTCCACAAGACTCCCTGAGCCTTGGAAGGAGTACTGCGCAAAGATCTCCATCAATACATCTTCTATCCAGTATGAGAATGATGACCTCATGAGAGTTATTCACGGCGATGACTACGCTATCGCTTGCTGCGTATCTTCCATGGTTGTTGGTAAGGAAATGCAGTTCTTCGGCGCAAGAGCTAACCTCGCTAAGTGCCTCCTCTACGCTATAAACGGCGGTGTTGATGAGATCAGCGGCGTTCAGGTTGCTACCAAGTTCAGACCTATCACTTCCGAGTACCTCGATTACGACGATGTAATGGAGAAGTACGACGACATGATGACATGGCTCGCAGAGCTCTATGTAAATACTCTTAACATTATCCACTACATGCACGATAAGTACTGCTACGAAAGCCTCCAGATGGCTCTCCACGACAGAGAAGTAAAGAGATACTTTGCAACAGGTATCGCCGGCATCTCCGTTGTAGCTGACTCCCTCTCTGCTATCAAGTATGCTAAGGTTAAGACCATCAGAAACGAGCAGGGTATCGTTGTTGACTACCAGATCGAGGGCGACTTCCCCAAGTATGGTAACAATGATGACCGTGTTGATGAGATCGCTGAGGATATCCTCAACAGATTCATGAACAAGATCCGTCAGCAGCACACTTACAGACATGGTATTCCTACAACCTCTATCCTTACCATTACTTCCAACGTTGTATATGGTAAGAAGACCGGTTCTACACCTGATGGACGTAAGCTCGGTGTGCCTCTTGCTCCCGGTGCTAACCCCATGAGCGGCAGAGATACTCACGGTGCTTCCGCATCTCTCTCTTCCGTATCCAAGCTCCAGTTCTCCAACGCTCAGGATGGTATCTCAAATACCTTCTCCATCATTCCTGATGCACTTGGTAAGGACACAGGCGTATTTGTCGGCGACCTCGATATCGATGCTCTCTGCCCCAAGTGCGCTAATATCCCCAACACAAGCGATAACGACAGATAATCGCTTCCAATGAATTATTTTGGCTGACGGTCTTTATAGGCCGTCAGCATAAAATAAACCCCACAGTGTGTTTCTTATAGCCATATAAAAATACACTCATTCGGTATAATACAGATCCACCTTTATTTTGAAAGGAGTTTTTACTATGGCAGCAAATGAACAGCAGATCAAAAACCTGGTAGGTCTTCTTGACGGTTATGCAGTTAAGGGCGGCCACCACCTCAACGTTAACGTATTCACACGTGATACTCTTCTCGATGCTCAGAAGCACCCCGAGAACTATCCTCAGCTCACTATCCGTGTTTCCGGATATGCAGTAAACTTCATCAAGCTTACCAAGGAGCAGCAGGACGACGTTATCTCCAGAACATTCCACGCAGCTCTTTAATAGAAAGTATTCTGTAGATGATAGGTTACATTCATTCAACAGAATCCTTCGGAACAGTCGACGGACCCGGTATTAGGTTCGTCGTCTTTTTCCAGGGATGTCCTATGAGATGCCTTTACTGCCATAACCCCGACACATGGCAGTTCCACAGCGAAAAGCACCCTGATATCGGCAAGCCTGTTACCGTTGATGAGATCCTAGCCATGTACGATGGTGTCAAGGAATTCCTCAAGGGCGGCGGAATCACCTGCACAGGCGGCGAGCCAATGGCTCAGCTTCCTTTCCTTACCGAGCTTTTTGAAAAGGCTCATGAGAGGGGAATAAGCACCTGTCTCGATACCTCGGGAATAACATTCAATCCCGAAAATACTGCCGATGTTGACCGTCTGCTTGATGTTACCGATGTTATCATGCTTGATATAAAGCATATCAATGACGAGGAGCACAAAAAGCTCACAGGTCACAGTAACAAGAATATTCTTGCTTTCGCTGAGTATGCAAGCAGCAAAAAGAAGCAGCTCTGGATACGTCACGTAGTAGTTCCCGGGATCACTTACAATGAGAAGTATCTCCACGAACTGGGTATGTTTATCTCAAAGCTGAAATCCGTCAAGGCGCTCGATGTTCTTCCTTACCACGACATGGGCAAGGTAAAATATCAGAATCTTGGCATTGATTATCCTCTTAAAGATGTTGAGCCTCTTCCTAAGGCAGAAGCCGCAAAGGCCCGTGATATCATTATGCAGGGTATCAAGGACGGTCTTGCCGCTGAATACAGCAAAAATTAAAAGCCATTGTCCAATACGGACAATGGCTTTTGTGTTATATATACTTACTTGATTCTTGCAACTCCCGTTTCAATGGCAGCCTTTCTTACAGCTTCCGCAACTCTCTGAGCCATCTGGTGGTCAAGAGCATCGGGAATGATGTATTCGCTGCACAGCTTGTCTGCAGGAACTGACTCCGCAATGGCACGGGCTGCGGCAATGTTCATTTCATCGTTTATGCGGGAGGCACGCACATCAAGAGCACCTCTGAAAATGCCGGGGAAAGCAAGCACGTTGTTTATCTGGTTGGGATAATCGCTTCTGCCTGTTCCCACAACGGCTGCGCCCGCTTTCTTGGCAAGCTCGGGAAGAATTTCGGGGTCAGGGTTTGCCATGGGGAAGAGGATAGGCTGGGGAGCCATGCTCTTTACCATTTTCTCGGTAACACAGTTAGGTGCGGAAACTCCGATAAACAGGTCAGCGCCCTTAATGACCTCGGCAAGAGTACCCTTTTCGCAGTTCTGGTTTGTGATGTCGGCAATAAGCTCCTTTTCATGGTTCTGACCGTCCCTGCCCTTGTAAATAGCGCCGTGGCGGTCGCACATAATAACATTTTTCAGACCCATTGCAATAAGCAGCTTGACTATGGCAATGCCGGCAGCACCTGCTCCGCTGGTGACAGCCTTGATGTTCTCGATTTTCCTGTTGGTGAGCTTGAGAGCATTGATGACAGCCGCAAGAGTTACAACGGCAGTTCCGTGCTGGTCATCGTGGAATATGGGGATATCGCATTCTTCCTGGAGACGTCTCTCAATCTCAAAGCAGCGGGGAGCAGAGATGTCCTCCAGATTTATTCCGCCAAATGAGCCTGAGATAAGGCGTACAGTTTTGATGATCTCCTCAGTGTCCTTGGAAGCCACGCAGATGGGAATGGCATCAACATCGCCGAATTCCTTGAACAGTGCGCTCTTGCCCTCCATAACAGGCATAGCGGCGAGAGGGCCGATGTCGCCCAGTCCCAGAACGGCAGTTCCGTCTGTGATGACTGCAACCAGATTTGAGCGGCGTGTGTATTCATAGCTCAGGTCGGGATCTTTTTCAATAGCAAGGCAGGGAGCCGCAACGCCCGGGGTGTATGCGATAGAAAGGTCGTCCCTTGTTTTAAGGGGAACACGGCTGATGACTTCTATCTTGCCCTTCCACTGGCTGTGTTTTTTCAGTGCTTCTTCCGAATAGTTCATATTACATTTCCTTTCTGTATATTCATATGTTTATACACTCTTATAAATAATATGCGTATATTTGTTTAATTTTAGTATATACTGCCATCATTGCTTTGTCAAGTTAAAATCCCTTAGCGGCTCATTGACACGCCGCTTATATTGCGCTATAATATTCATATCACAAACTTCGGAGGAATAAGATGACGAAAAAGGACAAGCCGACAAAGAAATACATCTTCCTGAAAATACTTGGAGCGCTTGCGGCAGTGGTTTTTATACTATCCGCTGTAAGCTTTCCCCTGAGAACAGTCCGCTATACACTTGTGAGTCGCAAGGTCACCAAAAAAGTGCGCATCGTTCAGATATCCGACCTGCACAGTTGTTCATACGGCAAGAATATGAAAAATCTCATCAATGCAGTAGATGCGGCTGAGCCTGATATTATCGTGCTCACAGGTGATATTTTCGACAACAGGACGGATAATAAAAATTCCGACACATTGCTTAAAGCTATTGCGAAAAAATATCCCTGCTACTACGTTTCGGGTAATCATGAGTACAGGGGGAATATGTGGGAAACTTTCAGCAGGCGTGCGGAGAGCTTCGGCGTTACCGTGCTTCAGGGCGAAAATGTTGATATTGACGGCATTATGATATGCGGAGCGTCGGCAAAGTCTGATATCGGCGACAGCGTGAAGGTGTGTGCCGACAATGCCGATACAAATAGCTTCAATGTCCTCCTTGCCCATTTCCCAGAGAAGATTGACTTTTACCGTTCATTCGGCAAGTTTGACCTGGTGCTTTCGGGCCATGCTCATGGCGGACAGTGGCGGCTCCCTCCGTTTATGAACGGTCTTTATGCACCGGGACAGGGACTTTTCCCGAAATATGCAGGCGGAAGATATGATTTTGATGACACGACGTTTATCGTCAGCAGGGGACTGAGCCGTACTATTGAAAGAATACCCCGCATATTCAACAACCCTGAGCTTGTTGTTATCGACATTTTGCCTGAAGGTGAGGACGGAGAATGACTCAAAGGATAAACTGGCTGAAAATAGCCAAAACAGCCGTGGGAGCAGCCATTGCAGCGGCCATAGCATACGGTCTGGGGCTGAACTACGCCGTTTCAGCGGGGATAATCTGCCTGCTGACGGTCTGCGATACCCGCAAGGAAACGCTGATGGTCACGCTCAAGCGCCTGATGGCTTTTGCGGCGGTAACGCTGCTGTGCACTGCCGTGTTCTCGGTGGCAGGGTTCAGTATCCCTGCTCTGGGAGTGGTTCTGGCGGTATTTCTCGCATTCTGCAGCGGGCTTGATATGAACGAGGCAGCCGCCATGAACAGCGTTATTGCGACTCACTATTTCGCCTCGGCGGACTGCTCTCCCCAGATAATGCAGAATGAGCTGACGCTTTTTGTTATCGGCGCAGGGATCGGCGTTCTGATGAACATTTTTGTGCCCACGGGCATCGGCAGGATACGCAGTATCCAAAAGGAGACCGATGAAAAGATCAGGCAGATAATCTCCCGAATGTCCGTGTATATCCTGGCGGAGGATAAAAGCGGCTACACAGGCTCATGCTTTGACGAAACTTCACGGCTGCTGGCAGACCTGAAAAACTGTTCCCTCAGATACATCGGAAACTCCTTTGCTGAGGAGAAGGATTATTTCCTGAAATACGTTGAGATGCGCATAAGCCAGTGCGGCGTTCTTATGGGCATATACAAGGATATTATGGCGCTGAACCCCATACATGAGTACGGCAAGCCCATATCGGATTTCCTTGCGAAAATGAGCGGGGAGTTCCATGAGATAAACGATGCCGCAGGGCTGCTGGAGGATATTGACGGTCTGTTTGCCCATTATTCTGCCGAGAAGCTGCCCGCAGACCGCAGCGAGTTTGAATCCCGTGCGCTGATGTACCATATAATATGGGACCTGAAACGCTTCGTGACCCTGAAAGCGGATTTTGCGGCAGAGCTTTCCGAAAACGAAAAGAAAAGATACTGGAACATCGTGCATGAGAAAAAATAATTTAAAAAATTCAAAAAAGCCCTTGACAAGCGCTGAAAAGTATGATATTATAATAAAGTCGTTAAAAACGATGAAGAGCTATCATATTCTAAAGACAGCAGGTGACTATGCAAAGCAATTTGCAGAAATCGTAAATCCTGCCGAGGAAAGATTGCTGTACATTATAAATGTATGCCCTTTCCTGTCATTTGAAGGAAAGGTTTTTCTTTTTATGAATGGGTAGCATAATTTTCAACTTTTTACGGAGGTGAAATTTTATGCCAAGCGCACAGGTTCTCGAATCCAAGAAGGCAAGAGCTGCTGTTGTAACCGATCTTATCAAGAATTCTTCAGCAGGTGTTCTTGTTGACTACAGAGGTATTACCGTTGAGGAAGATACTCAGCTCAGAAAAGAGCTCAGAGAAGCAGGTGTAACTTACTTTGTTGAAAAGAACACAATGCTCCGTATCGCTCTCAAGGAAGCAGGTCTTGATGATCTTTGCAGCGTACTCGAGGGTACAACCGCAATCGCAGTTTGCGACCACGATCAGACCGCTCCCGCAAGAATCCTCGGTAAGTTTGCTGAAGCACACGACGATAAGTTTACCCTCAAGGCAGGCTACGTTGACGGCGTTATCTATGACGCTAAGGGTGTTGAGGCTCTTTCCAAGATTCCTTCCAAGGAGACACTGCTTGCTCAGCTGGTTGGCTCTCTCCAGGGTCCCATGCAGAAGCTTGCTGCTACACTCAAGGCTCTCGCCGACAAGAAGGCAGAGGAAGAGGCTGCTTGATCATAACGATCGTATGGCTGCCTGAAAAAATTAAATCAAAATATAAAGGAGATTATTATCATGGCTTCTGAGAAAGTTACAAATATTTTAGAAGAAATCAAGGTTCTTTCCGTTCTTGAGCTTGCTGAGCTCGTAGAGACTATCCAGGAAGAATTCGGCGTAACAGCTGTTGTTGCAGCTGCAGGTCCTGCAGCAGGTGCTGGCGCAGCTGCTGAGGCTGAGAAGACTGAGTTTGACGTTGTTCTCGCTTCCTTCGGTGAGAAGAAGATGGACGTTATCAAGGCTGTTAAGGATGCTTGCGGTCTTTCCCTTAAGGAAGCTAAGGAAGCTGTTGAGGCTGCTCCTAAGACTCTTAAGGAAGCTGCTCCCAAGGCTGAGGCTGAAGAGCTCAAGGCTAAGCTCGAAGCTGCCGGCGCTACTGTTGAACTCAAGTAATCTGGGTTATAACATAAGCTTTTCAAAGGCTGCTGCACATTTGTGCGGCAGCCTTTTTCGTTTGTCAGCCGTTAGGGCATTCATACTAATCACCAATAAAACTATAGACAGAAAATCATCGCATAATCCATATACGCAAGATTATGCGCGATTTTTTGTATAGTTTTTAATTGGTTCTTAGTATCAGTTTATCAAATTTTTTTGACATAACGTGTCTGTTTGCAAGGATATGCTGATATAACGAAACGGATTGTTTAATTGAGCACTTTCACAATATAAAGCAAACTAAAAATACACAAAACAATACGTTAAGATTGCATAAAATATCTATATTTGTTAAGACCTTTTTAGATATGACATGGCAGATGTTGTATACTGAAATTGGGTAAATTAAGAAAACAATGCCTATGGCTTATTTTGCTTAATATAATTTTGTGAAAGGCTGATAAAATATGAAAACTCGTTCTAACGAAAACAACAAGAATTCTGCTGCCAAGAAGATTATCCCTGCAGTGGGTATGCTTGCATTATCCGCCACAATGCTTTCTACTTCCACATACGCATGGTTCACCATGAACAAGGAAGTTGAGATGACCGGTCTTAGCATGACTGCGGCTGTTGGTGAGGGTATGGAAATTGCGCTTGCGGAAGTTGATGGAACTACAATAACCGCTCCAAGCTTGACTACACCTGCTGATGATAAGAGTGACAGCTGGGGAAGTGCAGTTGTTGTTGGCGATTATTATGAAAAAATAGGTCTTTTGAATCCTGCTTCATCTGTTGACGGTGTAAATTTGTATGATGCGACAGATGCCACCAATGGAGGAAAAAAGGCAAGCAACTTTAAGTCAATAGATCTTACTAATAATGATAATATAGCAACTGCAACAGCCAGAACAACATTAGTGACCGATAAGGCTGTTACAGCAGACGAGGATAGTGTGGGCTATTGTGTTGATATCCCTGTTCACCTCAGAACAAATAAAAAATCCGGTAGCGGTGCAAAAGAAAATGGAGACATTTACTGCAAAATAAATATTACTCCTAATTCCAAATCTGCTGAGGGCAGCGCACTTGGCACAGATGTTGATACTCTGTACAAGGCAATCAGAGTAGCGTTTATCCCTAAAACAGAAGGTACTGATTCAGTGACTAATATTTTTGCTGTTGATTCAGATTGCTATGGCGGAGACAAGGTTGCAGTAAGCGGCATCAGCACAAAAACTGCTTCTACTAATCTTATAAATAGTACAGATAGTACATTTGTTGTTAATGCAAGTGAATTTGCAAAAGGCATTGGCGTTGATTCGGGTCTTAACATTCCTCTTGCTGACGGTGCTGGACAGTATGGCCATCTTGATTTCACAGTTCGTGTATGGCTCGAGGGTGAAAGCACTTCCTGCTACAACGATAAGTCGGGTCAGAGCTGGAACATTGACCTTGCTTTCTCCTTAGGAGAATTTGATACTGCCACAACTTCAGAAGGAGTCGGAGCTTAATTTAACAATTTAAAGTGAGGGTAATGCTGTACAGAAATGTATGGTATTACCTTTGCGTTGTTTATAGGGATAATAAGATTTTTTCGTTTTACGCTTGCTTTGTGTCGAAATTTGTACATTTTAGCCGAAAGTTGAGGTGAGAAATATGTCTGATATAAATACTACGGTTGACGGCGTGCGTGCCATAGAAATGCGCTACCGTGCCATATGGTCATCTGCCGAAAAGCTTCCTGCTTTTTATCAGAGCAGCATAAGGCTTAATTCTCCCGATATGGGTGTGCTTCTGCCTGAGCGGTTCATGCCTGTTATTGAGGCTGATGACAGATGTATTTCCATATTCAGGCTTGCACTTCTCCAGACGGTGAAAGCTGCCGAAAAATTTAATGACCGTGGACTTGATTTTGACTGGGTCTCGGTTTTTATTCCTCAAATGCTTTTAGGCAAGAGCAACTGTGTTAAGACAGTCAGGGATTTTACGGCAAAAATAGAGGCTATCCCGCAGGGGATATGCTTTGAGCTGCCCGAATCCGTTCTTGCCAACAGCGGCAGCTGCGAGTCCATAAAGCAGCTCAGAAAAGCAGGATATCATATAATGCTTACAGGTGTTGACAGCGAAAGGTTTCCGCTTTTCAGGCTTGCCGAGCTGGAGCCTGAATATGTTATGCTGAATGAAAGCATCACCCGCAGGCTGGGCAAGGATTATGACACCGATTCCTGCATAAGCACCCTTACCTCGTTTATCAGCGGTCTTGGAGCAGAGACCATTGCAGCGGGAGTTTCTTCTGCGGAAGAGGCAAATGAGCTTAGTGAGCTTGGCTGCTCATATTTCACAGGCAGTGAAAACGGAATGTTTTCGGGCAAATTTGTACCAGACAGGTTTATCCGCAGGAAAAATCAGGCATCGGACAATTCATCGCAATAACATCATGAGCATTACAGGATGAGATTTTCGGCAATTTAAATATTACTGTATAGAATGGAGTTCTGATCTTGACTAAAGATGAAATAAAAACGGTGGATAATGCTGAACCTGCCGATACATATACCGAGACCGAACAGGACAGCAGGAACAGGGCTGCCGATATTCTCACCCTGCGGCGAACTGCGGTGGAGGCGAGACGTCATAATGTCGTAGTCCGTGTAATAAGTGTTCTTCTGGTGGTTCTGATAGCTCTTGTTGCTATTGCATATGCGGTGTCCTATTTTTATGACAGGTTCGGAAGCTTTACCGTTACCGTCAATAAATACGATATGGTAAATCAGGGACTTACTCTTTCGGAAACACCCGAGTATGAAAAATCGATAGCTACTCTTAATGCGGATATTGTTTATGATATGACAAACATAAGCGGAGAAGATCTGCCTTTGAATATCGACAAAATAAACGGCACTCACAACGGCGATAACTATATTGCTTACACCTTTTATCTTATAAATTCGGGAAACGATACCGTGGCTTACAGCGGCGAAATGACCATGGAGAACATCACCAACGGCGTTGACGAGGCTGTGAGGATAGCTGTTTATGAAAACGGTGAAAAGACTGTTTACGGCAAGACCAAATCCGACGGAACAGGCAAGGAAAGCGACTGCGATAAGGAGTTTCAGTCTTCAACAGTGGTAATGAGCACCAAAAATGATAAATTCAGTCTAGGTGCAAAGGATAAATACACCGTTGTTATATGGCTTGAGGGCAACGACCCTGACTGCCTGGATAACATTATCGGCGGAACGATGAAACTCAGCATGAAATTCAAAATTATAGAAAATACCTGATAAAAAGCATAATGTCCAAACATAATGATGTGAAAGGAAATGCTCGTAAAATGAAAAAAATACTGAACAATATTATAACAGTGATAGCGTGGATTATCCTGGCTTTCGCTCTTATCGTAACGATACTTGTGTTCTCGTCCGACAGGAACAACGGTGTTGCAAGCCTTTTCGGATATGTTCCCCTTACTGTTGAGTCAGATTCGATGCTTCCCACCTTTGCAAAGGACGATTTCATTATTGACAGGGAAATAGATGATGTCTATACGCTTGAAGAGGGCGATGTTATCACATTCTGGACTCTTATCAACGGTCAGAGGGTAAAGAACACCCACAGAATAATCGCTGTCAATAACACAGGTGACAATATCAGCTTTACCACCAAGGGTGATAATAACGACATCAAGGACAGCCTTAATGTTTATCCCGTTGATATTATCGGCAAGTGGACAGGCACCAAGATAAACGGCTTTGGAAAGGTAATGAGCTTTTTAAGGACAAAGACAGGCTTCTTTATCTGCATAATCATTCCTATGGCGATATTTTTCCTTTTTGAGCTTTATAAGCTTATGGCAGTTATTGTTGAGGTCAAGACTGCCGCAAAGCCCGAGATAGACGAGGAAGAGATAAAGAAAAGGGCGATCGAGGAATATCTTGCTGAGCAGAAGAAAAAGGAAGCTCAGTCTGATGAAAAAAATGACGAATGATACGTTCTTTCGTATAAGTTTGGAGTAAGCATATGAATGACTTCTTGAAATGGTTTTTCGTTTTCATATCCGAAATTCTCAAAGGCTTTGGAATGATATTCAAAGGTCTTTGGGAGGGTTTGAAGCAGATATTCAACATATCGGAATATGCAAAGATATTCAAGGACTATTCAGGCGACTTTAACGCACTGGAATGGGTCTTTGCTGTTTTGTCGCTTATAATAGTGGCTGCTATTTTTGCGCTGATAATATTCCTGATAGTTATGCTCATAAGGAAATATGTCCGTTTCAGGCATTCTATAGTGGGTGATGAGGACGTTATAGAGGAGCTGGGTGTGCTCCAGCGTCAGGTCATAAAGCTTACAAAAGAAAAAGACGAGATCATGGCTATGAAGGTAGCTCAGATAGGTGTTCCTGCGGGAGCTGCAGCACTTCCCTCAGGCGGATATGGGCTTCCTCAGAGCATGGAATACAGTCAGGGCGAAGCACCTGCGGAGTCCGAACAGTCTGCTGCCGTTAACGGTGTAATACAGACCTCCGATGTGAGATTTTCCAAGCTTATTGAAGTTGATAACTACTACAAAAACTATATCGCTCCCGATTATGACAACAGTATCACTCTGGCGGCTATATGCGAAAATTACAGAAATTTTGCCTGCTCACGTATGCACCTTTATTACGACATAAGAACGGTAAGACTGTTCATAGCGGGCATGGCTTCAACAAAGCTCATCATTTTACAGGGTATTTCCGGTACAGGTAAAACTTCGCTTCCATACTCATTCGGCAAGTTCCTGCAGAATGACACCACGATAGCATCTGTTCAGCCTTCATGGAGAGACCGTACAGAGCTTTTCGGATATTTCAACGAGTTTACCAAGAACTTTAACGAAACGGAAGTATTGAAGAGAATATACTCCAGCTCATATAATGATGATGTTAACTTTATCCTGCTGGACGAAATGAACATCGCACGAGTTGAGTATTATTTTGCGGAAATGCTGTCAATCCTTGAAATGCCAAATTCCGATGAGTGGAAGCTGGACCTTGTTCCCAATGTTTGGAGCACCGACCCCGAGCATCTTGACCACGGAATGCTGAGAATACCTCAGAACATATGGTACGTCGGTACGGCAAACAACGATGACTCCACATTTGCTATCTCCGATAAGGTATATGACCGTGCCCAGCCCATAAATCTGGATTCCAAGGGTATTGCTTTTGAGGCACCCGATACGCCTCCAATGAACCTGAGCTTTTCACATCTGGATTCGCTGTTCAGTGAAGCTTTTCAGATGTATCCCCTCAGTCAGAACATACTGAAAAAGATACAGCAGCTTGACCTTTGGGTAATCGAAAGACTGCGAGTTGCTTTCGGTAACCGTATCATCAAGCAGATGAATTTGTTTGTGCCCGTATATGTTGCCTGCGGAGGAGACGAGCTTGACGGCGTGGATTATGTTCTTGCTACCAAGATATTCAGAAAGTTCGAGTCCCTTAATCTGGCAATGCTCCGTGATGAGCTGAGAGACCTTTGCATATATCTCCAGAAGCTCTTCGGCAGAAATTCCATGAAGGAATCCATAGCATATCTGGAAAGGCTCCAGAAGCTTTTCTGACAGCTGTAAAGTAAATATTATCTGTGGATAACTGCGCAGTGAAAGGAGGAGAGAAAGTGAACGAAGCCTATAGCGAATGGTTTGAAAAATTCAAGGACTGTACAGATCAGCTTGACAGTGACAGACTATATGAAAGCTTCCGCTCATCACTTTCTCACAGCCGAAGCACCATTGCGCTCAACCGCAGGATATTGGAAAAGGACATTGACGTAAGCTGGGTGGAGGCGATAGAAACAGGACTTGTCTCTATCGACAATGTTATCAGAAATCCGAGCAAGACTATTACCAATGTGGAGGAAGTCGTTCCCATTGCGCTTTCAAAGAAGATAACGGTAGATTCGGTAAAGCATCTTGCTCAGCATACCGACCTTATCCAGAGCGTTGACCCCGAAACAGGAAAGATAACCCCCTCAAAGGTGCTGAACATACATAAGGAAGAAAGCTATCTTACCTATGAGAATAAATTCGTAAACACTCTTATAGACAGACTTTTTATTTTCGTAAACAAGCGGTATGAAAAGCTTAAAGCCGTATCATCCAGCGAAGAAGTATTTGCCATGGAGTACAACACGGCTTTTGAATCGGGCAGCGGCAGAAAAATTAAAATGACGCTGAACATCGAGACCTCCGATTCACTTGAAGCTGCCGATGAGAACGGTTCGACTATATGGGACAGAGTTGAAAAAATACGCAGGATAGTTGAAGGCTACAAGTCATCGCCCTTCTGCCAGCAGATGGGACAGAACTATATCCGCCCGCCTGTTATGAGAACGAATGCGATCATGAAAAATGTTGACCTCAAGGCGTGCCTTGTGCTATGGCAGTTCATTGAGGGGTATGACAAAAAAGGCTATGAGATAAATGTTTCCGATTCGGCACAGAAGCCCGATAAGGAGTATGTGGAAAATCTTTATGACCTTTCGGCGCTCAATCTCCTGCTTTTCAGGTCGTTTACTCAGGACAGCGAAGCTGAGGTGCTTAAAACCCAGAAAAGCAAGGCTGCCGCACCCCGTGTTCTGAGAAAATTTGACAAGGTGAGCTATGATGAGCATGAGCTTGTCATTGGCGGTGACAGGCTGACCGATGATGCCGCTTTGGCTCAGGATAACATTTCCGAAAATGAAAAAATACTTGCCGAGATAGACAAGATAATAAAGATAGAGACCGAATACTACAAAGCGGAAGAGCAAAAGCGGCTGGAAGCCGAGGAAAAGGTGCGCAGAAGACAGGAAGAGGAAAGACGTATTGAAGAAGAGCGCAGGCTTGCCAGAGAAAAGGCTGAACGTGAGGAGCAGGAGCGGCTTGAAAAAGCCCGCCTTGAAGCACTCAGGCTGGAAAAGGAACGCATTGAGCGTGAAGAACAGGAACGTCTTGAACGTGAGCGCATAGAGCGTGAACGTGCCGAGCTGGAAGAGCAGAAGCGCCTTGATGCCGAGCGTGATGAGCTTGAAAAGATGATAAATGCCGAGATGGACAAGCTTGAAACCGAGAAGCAGAGCCAGAAGGCAGAGGAAGAACGTCTCAGGCACGAGCGTGAGGAAAGGGAAAAGCTCAGAGCGGAAAATCTTAAAGAAATGCGTGCATATCTTGAGCAGAAAAGCTTTGACGAGATATATCCCGAGTATTCAAAAAATCCTATCCATGTTATCAGGCGAAGTCTGCGCAGGCTCATATCCCTTATAAGGCAGGACGGCGCTGTTATCAGAGAGGGCGATTCGGACGATCCGAAGCTTATCGAGCGTATAGCTGCCGAGGCTGCCGCCAAGGCTCAGGCTCAGCGAGATGAAAAGGAAATGGCTGAGATGCAGGTGCTTTACGAAAAATATACGCCGAATTTCAGGCAGAGAACAAAGCAGAGCTTCAAAGCATTGTTTGCCAAAAAGCGTAAAAAGGTTTATGTTATGCCTGCGCAGATGCCTGTTCAGCGTTCTCCCAAGGAGCAGAGGGCTTATGACAGGCAGATGAAGGAGCTTTTCAGAAAATATCATGTAAGCTTCATAACAAAGCTTATCAGAAAGATTAAGAAAGAATACTAAGAACCCGTCTTCACAAGCATATGCGCACGTCTTTTCGGCAAATTTTGCCGCAGACTGCGTTAAAAATCCTTGCCGGGCGAAAGCCCGCCTGCGGATTTTTGCCTACTCTGCAACAAAATTATGCTCGAAAATCCGCACACATTTCTTATGAAGACAGGTTCTAATACTGATTCTCAAACAACCTATAGAACGATCAAAGATTAGTATAAGAAAGGCAGCTTCCTATGGCAAAGAGCAAATCAGGCGCAAATGTGATAAAGCTGGCAGGTCAGTTTATTGCATGGGCAGTGCTGATAATCATAACGATGCTGACGGCATACATAATGATATCAAATATGCAGAACAAGCCTGCGGTGCTTTTCGGTAGGAGTATTGTCAAGGCCGTCAGCGGAAGCATGGAGCCGTCCATTCACAGCGGCGACTATATCATGATAGAAAAGACTGACAGCTCGGAGCTTAAAGCAGGGGATATAATCTGTTTTTATTCTCATGACAGCGCAATATACGGTATGCTCAACACCCACAGGATAGTGAGGATACTTGATGACGGCAGCTTTGTTACAAAGGGCGATGCCAACAGCGCTGAGGATCCTTCCACTGTGACATCTGACACTATTGTTGGAAAATACGCGGGTAAGGTCAGATTTCTCAGGTGGATCAATTCCTTTGCATCGGCAAAAAAACTGATACTTGCAGCCGTGGTCATAGTAATGTCCGCAACTGCCGTGTATGAGGTCATTACTATTGCAAAGGTCTCAGCCGAATGCAGGGCAAACAGGAAAAATAATGATGATGCAGTGCGTGAGGCTATCGAAAAGGAAAAGCAAAAGCTTTATGAACAGGGCTACGAGCCTGAAAACACTGACGATAAAAAGGAGTGAGGACATCTGAATCAGGAAAAAATCATGAAAGCCAAAATGATAACGGCTATTCTTGTGGCTGTGGCCTCGCTTCTGGCTGTGTTTGTTTTTGCAGGGCTTTATTTTAATGAGCGCCAGAGGATTCGCACCGATTACATTGCGCAGTTTGAGGAAAACCTTTTGCAGGCAGCCAAAGAGATCGACACCTACAGCGAAAAGGGAACGGACTATGACCTGCATTACAGCATGGCGGTATCCGACCTCGGAGCAGCAAGGGCAATGATATTCTGTGTTAGCGATTACACCGAAAAGCAGAAAATTATAAACGAGATACACTACTGTTTCATAAAGTACCCCGAACAGATGAGAGATAAGCTTCCCGAAGCTTCACAGGCGTTTCACGATGTTGCCGATCACCTTGACAAGGGTTATGACGAATTAAGGGCGATAATCGAGTCTGTGGACAAGCTCGGAAATTAAAATACAGAGGAGAGCGCATTATGTTTGAACAGAAAAAGTACAAGCAGGAAATAAAAAGATGCAGAGCGACCATAGAAGAGATCGAGAGAAAGCGTTCACGTTCCCAGTCAGCTCTTGTTCAGGCTATTCTTTTGCAGGAGGAACCTAACGAAGCGGACGTTGAATGGTTCAACAAATACACGGGCGAAATATCCGCCTGCCGTAATCATATGGCTGAAATGCAGAAAAAGCTTGATGCCTATATGGCTGAAAAGCAGGAAAAGAAAAAGAAGAAAAAATAATCAGTACCAATATATGCGGGAAAGGAGCGGTCTGCTGTGGCAAAGGTCGGCAAGAATATATCGGGCAGTGCAAAGCCTATAATATTTATGCTTTGTGCGGCAGGCGCACTTATCATGCTTCTGGCTGCTTTCTATTCTTTCGGCTGGTTCACCAACAACAAGGAGACCTCCGGGGATATGGCGGCGCTGAAGGCCACAGATGCGGATTTTGAGCTTGCAGCTGTGGGGGAAAGCGGCATATATGATGATTACCTTACCGCAGCTGACGGTATAAGCCGTAGCAATATCAGCACAGGCAGTCTGTTCGGCAGGATATCTCCCGTTTCCACAGGCAGCGGCAGAGCTTCTGTAAAATGGGTCATGAGCGACGACAGCAATTTCGGCAACTCATCTAAATCCGGAACAGGCATACAGCCGGGAAGCTCGGGAATGCTCACATTTTATGTTATTTCCAACCGTGACCTTGAGCAGCTTGATCTTACTTTTTCACTTGATACCGTTCTTTACACGTCGGCTGCACAGCCCAATAAGGACAATACCGACTGCATAATAGATGCAGGGGAGCCTGAGGCTGAGCTTGTGAAGGGTCATATCCTTTTTTTCAGGAGTTATGATGAAAAAACAGGGCTTTATTCTGATATGATAACAGATACGTTTGATTTTTCCCGGCAGAATGTAAAAACGGATACGGCATACAGGCAGGATATCTACTGGGTGTGGCCATACATGGCAGCTCAGCTTATACTTCCGCAGGATGACATCGGCTTTGTCGGAAACGATCACAGCAAGCTTATCTCAGATGAGGACACGGCAGCATTAAAAAAAGACATGGCAAAGAACCCCGGCAGATATTTTGCCGATTCCGATGGGGATATTTCCATATCCGAGGACGAGCTTAACAGCATTACGGGTGTCAACAGCGATCAATACATCACGGTCAATGCCTATTGGAACGAAGCAGACCAGAAGATAGGCAAAAAAGTAGGATATATCGAGCTGCAGGTATCAAATACCGAGCAGTGATTGTGGAGAGGTTCAGATGAAAGGCAAAGGAAAACGGCTGCTTATTGCATTGGCAATGACAGCGCTGATATTCGCAGGTTCGGCAACGGCATACGCATGGTTCACATACCAGCGCAGGCTGACTACCATAACAAAGATAAATGCCCCCACTGCTCTTATTATCGGAGCGGGTCAGAAAGAAAGCTCGCAGAACATTGATATCGGAGAAATAAATGTTGAGGACGAGGCAGGAAAAAAGGACTTTGTGTTCAGCGTTTATTCAGATGAATCTGTGTCAAATTACAAGCTGCAGATAGCGCATACCACAAATATCGACTTTACCTATACTGTTTTCCCGGCGCAGGAGCAGCAGGGGAGCGGAGACGTCGAATATGTTGATGAGGACGGCACTGCACATTATTATAGCAAAAGCGGCAGTGCTGCTTCGGGCAAGTATCTCAATCTTGGCAGCGACGGAAAAAAAGCTGACGACAGTCTCCACAAGGAGTCATACGACAGTTATAAAAAAGTGCAGGAGAATGCAGAGCCTCTTTACTGGCAGAGCGATGAGATACAGCCTGAAAACAACAGCGGACAGGGGTTTGTAGATTATTATATCCTCGAGATAAGCTGGAATGATGATGTGCGAAATGACAAAGAGACTGATATGGTGTATCTGACAGCGGGTATTGTATAAGAACCCGTCTTCACAAGCATATGCGCACGTCTTTTCGGCAAATTTTGCCGCAGACTGCGTTAAAAATCCTTGCCGGGCGAAAGCCCGCCTGCGGATTTTTGCCTACTCTGCAACAAAATTATGCTCGAAAATCCGCACACATTTCTTATGAAGACAGGTTCTAAAAATCCGAGTAATACCGGTGATATAAATATGAAAACTAATGTAAAAAATAAAAAGCATATTGGTATAGCAGTCCTGATCTCTGTCATAATTCTGACAGTTATCAGCGCTGCGGTAAGTGCGGTTTATATAAATCAGAATATAGTCAAAAAAGTTGTTTCCACCAAGGGAGCAGGCGGAACCCCGTTTTCTTCAAATTACCTTCTTCTTGTTCCCAAGGAAACTTCTGTGTTCGCCATGAAGACCATCTACTGCTCCGAGGGAGCGGACACGGCACAGTTTGTTATAAATGTGTGCAACTATGTGCAGAATAATCCCTCAAATGTAAATGAAAATGACATCAGCTACACTCTGAACCTTACTTTGATGGATCTTGACGGTTCGGTATATTCAAAGGATACAGAGGGACTGTCCGTTACCGACAATGACGGCACCGCCCACAGCTTCTCGTCAGGAGTATGTACGATATCGGGTCAGCTTCTTGAAAAAAATCAGAGGAGCGTAAATACCTATACGATAATCGTTCCAAAGCAGATGGTTGGAGCTGTTCAAATGAGCGCTGTGGCGGAGCCTTCCGACAGCAGCTCATACAGTGCCGCAAACGGCAATAAGCTGGGAAGAACATTTACTTTTGCGGAATACAATGCCTCTGCCACCACATGGACAGGCAGCTTTTCCGAGACTGATGCCGATGGTTATGATGCTTTCAACTACATCATACGTGGACAGGGCAAGGGTACTGTTATACTGACATGGGACGCTTCTCAGCTTGAAATAAACAAGATTTTCCTTGACAGCAACGGTTTGCAGAGAAATGTCACATCAAGCGGAAATATGAAGTCACTCAGCTTTGACGTGGATTCTACTGACGGCCTGAACCGCTATGACATACAGTTCTACAAGACCGAGAACGGCGTTTATACCGATATGGAGACGATAAATGGATACGTGACCGTTAATTTCAGCGAAGCAGATTCGCAGTAAAGTTTTTTAGCGTTTGATAGGAGCAATCTTATGAAATACAGATCAAAAAGCAGATTTACAGCCTTGTTAACTGCGATAGCGATGATCGCAAGCAATTTCACCGTAAGCAGTCCCGTTTCAAGGTATGTATTAAATGAAATAAATGTAAGTGCTGCCGATGGAGCAGAGGGGGAGACTACAACTGCCCCCCAGGAGACGACTGTTACCACGGTGACGGGTGAAGCTGACGTTCCCGATGATACGGAGCAGTCGGACAGTTCATCTGAAACTGCTGTGACCGAGGTATCGCAGGACGACAGCACTAACACTAACACAACAACTGTTGTGACAGATGATGCAGCAGATGTTACGGACGGAACTTCTGTGCCCTCTGATGACACGACTGTGCCTGACGGCACAGAAGACGATGCATCCGAAGATGACGGTGACAATACCGATGATACATCTGTTTCCGACAATGTTATCACCATAAACACCTCCGAGCAGTTTGTGGAGTATTCAAAAAATTATGAGGCAGACCCTGCAAAATATCAGAATATTGATGTTTCCATTGCTATTACATCGGGTAATCTTGATAATCTGGTTGGTTTTGTAAGCATCGGAACTGCCCAGTATCCTTTTGCGGCAAATATTAAGGTAACAAGCGATTCCGAATTCAAGCTGACTCTTGACCAGCCGCTTTTTGCTTATATATATGACTCTGCAAATATAAATACCGATGTTATAATTTCAAGGTCACTTCCTGTAAGCGGAGATGTGTCCGATTCAGCGCTGTTTGCGGAGCACGTTATACATGATACTGAAAAAAACACCACTGCACAGTGGAGTGTAAGCTTGATGAACGCAGAGGCAGCCTTCTCCTCAGTGATAGGAACACTGGGAGAGAATGTAAATGCTAAGCTTACCATAACCAACAATGCAGATTCCGTTTCCGTATCGGGCAGCGGCAGCGCAGGTCTTGCCTGCGGCAGAATGGAGAAAAATTCATCGCTGACTGTGATAACTTCGGGTAGTGCTTCTTACAATGTTTCCTCCTCAGGCGGAAACGCAGGCGGAATGATCGGTACCATGGCAGATGGCAGTGCATTTACCCTGAACAATGAATTTGCCTTAACGGGAGAAGTAACTGCAGCAGGATATGCAGGCGGTCTGGTGGGCTATGCGGAAAATGCGTCTGTTTCTTTTGAGGGTACCGCAATGGTATCGGGAACGGTCAGCGGAGCTTTGGCTACAGGCGGCGTTTTCGGATATTATAAAAGTTCGGAAGCTGAAAACAGCTTTGATATCTCAAGATATTCTGTCAGCTGCACCCTTAACGGAGAAAGCTCCGGAGGACTTTTCGGAAAGCTTGAAAACAGCGGAAACATGACCATAATCAAAAATGACACCGAAGCCGCTGGTATAAGCGTTAACAGAACATCTTCCGACAAGCAGATCTTTGGCGGACTTATAGGCACATATTTTTCGGACAATACAAGCAACTCACTTACCGTAAGCGGGATCTCTGTGTCTGCCGATAATTCGGCAGGCGGTGCGGAATATTTCGGCGGACTTATGGGCAAGGCAGATGACGATTCATATATCAGGCTGGAAGATGTAAGCGTTTCTGCATCAGGCTGCAAAAATGTAACAAGCTTTGGCGGAATTGCAGGCTATGCGGACAAGGCTTTTATTGATGCCGAAAATGTAACGGTGAATACTAACGGCGATTTTATCGGCGGCGGTGTTATCGGAAATATGAACGGCGGCGTTCTGCGCCTTGGCGGCACTACTGACCTTACAGGTACAAAGGCAGCAGGCGGCGGACAGATAATAGGTACAAGGGGAGCTGCGCTTATTTATGCTCAAAACGGCTGGCAGCTCAACAGGGGAGAGGCTGCGTCTTTTGATGATATAGGCACATGGGGCGAGGTGCTCAGACTCAGTTCTTCACTTCGTGAGGATAATATCTTTAATATCAACGAGACTGAGCATACCGTTACCGTAAAAAGAGCAGGAACCACAGTGGGCAGCCTTGCTGAATTTGCCGTTCTGGCGCTGAATATGCAGCTGAACAGCGGAACTTCTTCCGACAGCACGCTTCTTTTTGAAAGCACATCAACAACGGGCACAAGCCTTTTAAGCTCGGATATTACATTAAACTGCAATATAGACCTCTCGGGCACAGGTATAACAGGTCTTACCCGTGACGACGGTGAGAATGATGCCTATACAGGAACTTTTAACGGCAGCGGTCATACTATCACCCTTGCTGTAGGCGAGCCTTACGGCTATCGCAGCAATACAGCTCTTGCAGCAGGTGACGCATCCGATGGAAACGGCAGAATATACCGCCATTATTACAGCGGTTTGTTTGCAAAGACAGAAAATATTACTTTCAATAACTTAATTGTTGACGGTATTATCAATGTAAAATATACCGATAACGCAAGGTACTATATCGGCGGACTATCAGCATTGCACAGCGGAAACATTACCGTTCAGGATCTGACTGTACAGGAAAATATAAATGTGTCAGGCAATACAGGCAATTATTGTTTTGTGGGCGGTATTGCAGGACAAGCAGCAGAAAATTCATCTCCTGCCATTGTTATCAGCGGAAGCACCATATCACCCGAGATAAACTGCAGCGGCAATGCGAGTTTTATCTGCGGCGGTGCGTTTGCTGAAATTGGTCAGAATGACAAGTTTTCTGTAACGGCTGATAATGTTAAGCTTGGAGCTGCTGTGACAAACAGCAGTACAGCAGGCAGTAAAAAGGTCGGGGGATTTATAGGCAATATAAGCAGCAATAATGGAGCAGCATCTGACAGAACCATTTCCCTGACAAATATTACAATAGACAGCGAAAATGTGACCTCTGCATATGGCGGAGCTTTACTGGGCGAATCATGGAACAACTGTGAGGTGTCTGTCGGTTCTGAGACCGAAAAGGGTATCACCGTAAAAAGCGCAGAGGTCACTCAGAATGGAAACGGTGACTTTGCGGGCTTTGTAACCAATGCTACAGGCTGCTGGAAGGTATATGACGTAAATATTGAAGGAATAACTGTAAGCGGCACTTCGGCTGCTTCCTTTGGTATGCTTGTAAATAAGGGCGTTTACAAATATGATAGTATTACAACGGCGCTTTATCTTGAGACAGAAAGCGAAAATGCATATAAAATCGGCAGTGCCGTTATCAGTATCGGTTTAAATACCATTTATGATGAGATCATAGCTACCTGCTCGGGCAGCTTTGATGATGAAGATGCTGTTCTTTGGAATGATACGTGCGCTGTTGTTTCAATACACACAAGCGGCGGAGCTGTAACAATGGACGGTGCAGGCTGTAATACTTATCAGAATCAGACCTCTGTAAAAAAGGCAAATCCCTATTCCAGATACTATTATGATCTTGATGTTATCAGAGGTAAGAATGTTTCTGAGCGTACCGATGCCGAAAAGCTTATGCTGTGGTGCGTAAATCTGTATGCTTACAGCAATATCAAGCAGTATTTCAATGATGCGTTTAATAAGACTTCTATCCCCGCAGGCAATTATGATATGACGGGCTATTCCTACTATCCCGTAGATATGCCGTCAGGCATGAATATTGCGGACGGAGCAGTCTTCACATTCTGCAATGATAAGATAGTAAACAGTGAAAAGCCTGCCGTCGGCGAAAGGTCGCAGCATTATCTTATGCACTGCGGACTTTTCAGAAATTCTGACGGAAACATAACAGCGGGCAATATCACATTTTCGGGCACTGTCGGTGCAGATACCGACTACAGCGGAGCTATGTTCTGCGGAACTGTTATGGGCTCGGTAAACAGCACAGCAAAAGCTGTCCTGAATGGCATTGTTCTTGACGGCATAAGAGTAAACAGCACCGAGAGCACAGCTCCATTGCTTATAAATAAAATAGACAGCTATACTGCCCTTGAACTCAGCAATGTAAGCACTACCGAGAAATACAGGACAGAAAGCATCTCTGCTGCAGCTTCAAGCCTTATTGGCGATGTGGGCAGCAGAGACGGAAACTCCAAGGATATCAAGCTCACATTCAGCGGACTTACTTTGGACGGCAGAAAAGCAGCGGTATCCGACACTGCAGTAAATGCAGCTCTCAGCAAAGCATATAATACCGATATGTCAATTTTCAGCAAGGCAATTCTGCTCAACAGCTTCAGATTTAAAGCAGGAAGCAACTGCTCGGGTACATATAATTTCAGGCGTGATGAGGACTGGGACGAAGATTCTGCCAAGCATAACGTTGCATATGGTATGGAAATATCAGGCTCCAAGGAATACAAGGATATGCAGAAAATGTATTTCAAGAGTGATTCCTACACCAATCCCACAGGCGAAGATGCTGAATATGATTTCAGCGGTTTTCTGCCCTATGTTGCGGCATCTTACAGCGAAAAAAATTATCATGAGATAAAGGTCAATCAGACCGCTCTGGCAGAGCTGGACACAGGCTGCGGAACCTACAATGACCCCTACATAATAAGTCAGGGAAAGCAGCTGGAGCTTCTTGACAAGATACTCAGCAACAACCTTGGCGACAGCGAGGACGGCGCAGTTGTAAACTATCAGGAGAACAGCTATTCAGCATGGTGCAATGAGAAAAACAGCCATAAGGTTCTGTTATGGGATGCCGAAAGCAGCTGCTTTAGATCTGAGGACGGCACAACAAGTATTAAGCTTGCCGACATACAGAAGACGCTTGCATCGGCTTACTATATGCTTGCCAATGATGTAACCATAACCTCGGCTGACTTTGTGGGAATAGGAAAAAATGTGCCGTTTAAGGGAGCGGTATTCGGCAATGGTCATGCCATAACCAATGAAACTGTCCAGCCTCTTATTTATCAGAGCACAGGTGCGGTCATAAAGGATATCACCGTTAATGTAACCGCCAATTTTAAAGGAAAGTTTTCCGCAGCTGCTGACAGCAAGTATGAAACTGACGGCAACGGCACAACTGCATTTTACGGCGGAGTTATCGGCATAGTAAACGGCGGCGACAACATTATTGATAATGTAAGCGTTGAATTTACAAATGCGGGAACTATTGACATTAAATCGGGTACTAATTACGGCAACAAGGCTGTTGGCGGATACATCGGCGTTATCAGATACGGCGGAGTTATTTTCCGCAATATGGACAATGCTTCACATTCGGGAATTACCGCCGGCATGAATAACATATTCGGCAGCAACGCTCTGCTTTACTGTAATCCCATTATCGGAAGAGTTATTGACGGCTTTGCTGTGACCGAGACTTCTGCATTCAACGGAGCAGAAGATAGGGTCACTATGAAGAACGGCACAAAGAACTATTCCATTGCGGATATCAGCACGGCTGCCGATAAAATAAGCTTTGAAAGTAATGACACAAACTCAGGCACAATAAAGATCAGCAATCCCCAGCAGCTTTTTATTCTGGGCTGTATCTCTATGAGCGGTGCGGGAAGCGCAGATTCAAGCGGATATTCCAAGTTTAGCTACGGTGAGAATAAAATGGTCCGTCATGCACTGTACAGCGATATAGGTACAGATGACTCTGAGGGTAAAACGTCTGATCATGCTGTTGCAAAGACTGACGCTTATGTGAAAAACACAGTTCCGTACATCATATACAAATACACAAATGCAATTAGCGGCTCATATCCTGCAAGGAACCTGACAAACCACAATTTTGCATTTGATATCGACCTTGCCAAGAACACATATGAACTTCCCGACGGCTTCCGTGGTATCGGTTCGCTCAACAGCTCCGATGCTGATATGGCAATGCACATCAACAGCCTGAACGGAAACGGTTCGACTGTTAAGCTGAATATGAGCTTTTACAGGTATGGAAAAGATTATGATCGGTATTATAACGATATTAACATCAATAATACAACTTCCGTTGATTGTAAAACCGGATTGGGCTTGTTCAACAATCTTATTCAATCAAGTGATAATGAAAACAATACAATTTCAAATCTTATCATCAGCGGTCATGTCGATTATGAGTATTATAAAGATCACAGTGGAAAGAAAAATATTATTTATGAGAATAATAGTTCTTTCAGCTGTGTAGGTGCTTTGGCGGGTGTAGGCAGTAATTTGCGACTTGATAAGATACAGCTGGAGGAGCTTAGTGTTAATTCGTGTTTTGTTTCAGGAGGAATAGTCGGCTTTGCAAAGAAACTTGTTCAAATTAAAGACTTGAAATCAGATGATCTGAACGTTAGTGCCAATTTCTTTTCAGGCGGAATAATTGGAATTGCAGGAAATTGCAATGTGAAGATCGATGGCAGTTCCGATTCAGAAGGATTGATCAGGGGTTCAATTACTTCAGGATCAATAAGTCTGGTCGGTGATACAAGCCGTGGTGAAGGTGCATCATTATATGGTGTTGGTATTGGTGCTGCCACTGTTATCGGAGCTTTCCTAAATACCAATAATACGGCGTTAACAAGTTTATCGGTGACAAACATCAACATAGAAGATCTGGACATCAGTGCACCTCTAATAGGAAGAGCAATGTTAGGCGGTATTGTTGGCTGCTGCGGAAATACTACTGCAAAAAATATTCAAAGCCAAATACAGAATGTTGATATTAAAAATGTGGATATCAATAAAGAGGTCAAGAGATTTGCTTTTAACGGAGGGATTATTGGACTGGTCAAGGAGGGTGTAAAGAAATGTGAAATAAGCAATGTGAAGATAATCGGTGATAAGAATAATAAAAATACCATAACCGGTTACAGGCACAGTGGCGGTATTATAGGGTTGACTTCAAGTGATACAATAATTGACAACTGTTTGATTGAGAATTACGAAATAGTCACAGACGAATACGGAGAAGATGTAGGAGGTATAGTTGGAAAAATAAATGATAATAAAAGTACTTTGATTGTAAAAAACAGCAAAATCTCGGATTGTGTAATAAAAATCAATGATAATAACAGTAAGAACAGTGATGGCACTTATTCAGGTGGAATTGTCGGAAAAATGGCTAAAAATTCTTGCTTATATGGCTATAACATTTCATTGGATAATGTTCAGTTTAAAAATAATGAAAATAAAAAAGCAGGAGCAGGTGAGATATGCGGCTATATGCAGAACAATACCAAGGTGAAAGTGGTTGGCATCAGCGCAAGAAAAGGTGACAGCGGAAGTCCTGCTAATATTATAAGCAAAAAAGACAACATAAATACTGCTCCATCGCTCTGTATCTACGCTGACTATAACGGCAGCTGCCTTGATGAGCCGGCTGCAAATAAAGAAGCATCAACTATCAGCAGCGACAGCAATGTTGACGACATGGGAGCATATCCCTATGTAACGGTAAATCCCAAGAATGTTATTGACAAGACTGCCGACAGTCCTAAGTTCCTTACAGGCGACGGTGCTGACAGATCGGCGATCGAGGCTATCATAGCCGATATCAGTAATGGTACAGGTTACATAAATGCTGCCGATGAGTACAATGATGTCTTCCAAAAGTATGAGGGGAAGCTTACAACCTTCAATGAGAAAACAGGTGCGTCAGTTCCAGATGATTTTTCGGTACTGCTCATAAATGAGTCCAACTACAGAAAAATCACCGAAATGCTCAACAGCTTTATACATATCCTTACAAATGATACATCTATCAGCAGCTATGCTCAGACAGGCAGCAGTGTTTTTAGTGTTGACATAATGCCAATGAGACTGAATGAGACAAGCGGAACTTTTGAATCAGGGGAGAACTTTACCAAGACGCTGGAATACAAAAACGGTTATTTCAGAATGACCAACATGGATTATGACAGCAATTACAAGCAGTTTACCCTGATAGACATTCAGTATCTTGACCCTGCCGATACCTCAAAGACTGTATATCATCTGTACATTCCCGTTTATGTTGAAAAAATGCTGAACTTTGATTTCAGGGCAGCTGCTCTTTCGGGAACGACTTACAATGTAAGCGCATATACCGACGGCAATCCTGTTCTTGAAAACTATGGCACTCCTATTACAGCGCACGTTACATATTCTTACAAGAGAACTGCTGAGGAATGGCAGAATGTTATCAACGGCGGAGAAGATCTGCTTACGGCATACGGAAAGTATGTACTTCTGGAAAGCAAGCAAGACCTGCCCGATGATACAAGTCTGGTGCTGGTGGACAGAAACAACGGTTCCAAGGCGTATTATTCCACAATAGGCGAGGCTTTTACCGCCTCTGACGATAAGCTGGACTTTTCTAAGTTCAGCACCTCCGACGGCAAAGGATTTGAGCCTGTGACTTTCTGCGATCTGCTGAAAAAAGCGGCAGATATCACAGTTTCGCAAGCTGACGACGGAACACTTGTAAAATGCAGCAATGATATTTCAAAGGCGACCTTTAAGATAGGAGACGATTATTACAGAAAAAAGACAGAATCCGATACAGATGCCTCATTGCTCTACAGCGTGACCCTTACTGCAAAAGAGGGCATGACCGATGCTGACGGCATTCTTGTTCTTGATGAGGATTATTACATCAGCTTTTTCACCAAGGCTGACAACAGCGAGCCAATGAGAAACATCACCATGAAATGCAGTTCAAGGCTCGGTGATACTGATATGACACCCTCACGTCTGGATAACGAAAGTGCATCGGAGAGCATGGTGCATATGATACTCGGAAATCTGTATGACCAGACCTTTACTTTCAGGACTACCGGCGACCAGGTCATCAACGACAGTAACCGAGTGCTAAAAGCCGAGCTTACCGCTACCATCTCCTTGAAGTCGGAAAGTGCGGAAAATGTCAAGTCATACCTTAATTATGACTCGATAAAACTGTATCACGGTTTTGTTATTGAAGCCACAAGAACAGACGAAAGCGGCACGGAAAAGGGCATAAAGGGAAATCCCAGCGTTTCGGGCACATATAAGATAGGCAGCACGGAATACGCTAAGAATTTCTCCAACACGGATTCAGTGATAATGGTATCGGGAGGAACAGAGGAAGCTCCTTTGGACATCAAAGCTCGGCTGATAAGCGGCAGTGTTACCATTACCTGCGATGATATGGTGATAACTTATCCGGACGGCGAAAGTATTATTGCCCAGTTCCCGGAGCGTAAGGATCGGGACGATACCTACGGAGTTACATTGTCGGCAAGTTCAAACCTTGCTTATGTTTCCGATAACATTGAGCAGAGCAAGATGTCTGAAAGCAGGAGCGACAGCAACGGCAAATCATACTATCGTGAAAATATTGAGGCTGCCACACTGAGCTACAATCTCCCTTCAAATTCACCCAATGAGATGATAAGGCTCGGTATCAACGGCCTTGATACCAATGACAAAATCACGGCAGTGGGTTATTACAATGTTCTCAACCTGCCTGAGACTGCCATCAGCAAGGCGAAAAAGGTAAGCTTTACGCTTTCGCTGTATCAAAAGACAGACAGCGGTATCTATGATGCTGTTCCGATAGCGGAATATCTTGAGAACATAACGCTTTATGACAAAAACGGTACAGCCAAAGCCCCTGTATCAAGCGGAGATTCTTATGAGTATGTGTTTGACAAGGAGACAGAGCTGAATTATGAAGCAGGCTCGTTTGAAGTGATATCAAGCTACTCTGTAATAACAGGCGGGGCTTTTGAAAGCAAGGGAAAAACATATTCCAACTACAAGGTCCAGCTTACTGCCCAGCTGCTTGATGAGAACGGTGAGCCTATTGAAAATTCAGGCTGCAGTGACTATATAATTTATACAAATGCTAAAATCAATTCGCAGCTAATATCGGTGGGCTGATATAGCATATTGGCAAATGCACTTTTTCGCTTCGGCGGGAGAGTGCATTTTTCTGTGCCATAAAAAGAGCAGCAGTCAAATTAGGCTTGAAATTTGCATAAAAAAACGCTCCTTACTTTGCAATATACAAAATAAGAAGCGTTATATACGAAATATATATGCTGAAAGAAGTCCGTAACTCGGATTTTTTACCCTTTGCGTATATCATAGCTTTGATATATTTTTCTTGATTCAGCAAAAAATGAAATTTTGAAAAAAGCCGCCAAACGACGTATTGAAGCCGTTTAAAATCAGTCTTCTTCCTCTTCCTCAGGCATATCCCAGTTGTGATATACGTTCTGAACGCTTTTTATTACAGTAAAGCTGTAATCTATCGAAGCATACGTTATAGCCATTTCAGCATAAAACAAAGTACAGAATCTAATTAAGTGTATATTGATATTTGCGGAAAAAGACTTTCCGTCATTGGGGAAAGTATATCATATGTGAGCAGCTTCTGTCAAGCTGAATGATGATATACATAGAAATTATTTTATATCATAGCCTTTCTTTTTTAATCCCTGCACTAAAGCTTCTTCAAAATCTCTATTTTTCTTCAAGTTATCAGATGTTTCAAAATAAAAATCTCTTCCTTGCGGATACCCTAAAACACCACGATTAACGACGATATCATCAAGCCTGTAATCTGTTCTTCCATTATTGAGAGGTGCATTATCAATAAGCATAATGCCGTTTTCAATCGGTAATGAAGTCATATTATTTATATCTGATAAGCCGCCATTGTCTTTTCTTCGGTTATAGTACAGGGGAGTGTATTTGTCATAAACTGCCGTTCCCACTGCTTTTTTCATGTTTTTCTTAGCTGCCTTAGCAACTTCCTTTTGCATTACTTTTTTTATATCCCTTTCAGCATATGCCAGCAGGGAATTTAAATTGTCAAATTCTTTTGCCATAATTACCTCCGTTTAAAAGTTCTTTAAGTTCATAACACTGCCATCAGGGAAAGTGATCGCTGTGACTTCTTCCGATGAGCTACCCTTATCCTTGACAGTCAAAGTAAATACCCTTGTCTCTTCTGTCTTGTCGGAAAGCAGCCAAGTCTCCGTTACTGTGCATTTTTCGGCATCATATATCGCTTTCGATGGGTGATCAAATTCATAGTCGGTTATAACCTCTGCGTACTTATTCCTATAGTCATGATTCGGCAGATACAGCCTTACCCTCTGACCCACAGTCGTAATATTGCTTTTCTTTGCACCTATCATATAAGCGGCGCCCTCGGTCTGGATTTCCCACTGAACCGTGCCGTCATCTTTGGTTTGCTGATCTGAAACAAAACCGATGAGGGTTTTGTCGTAGCCTGCCTTTTTGAGTGAATCGGCAGACAAAGAATTAGGTTTTTGTATAATGCTCGTGCCTAAAGCACTAATTCGATTGCTCAAATCCTTCTTCATAAATACATTCCTTTCTTATCATAAGTGCCTGCTTGACCTCGTGCAGTCTCGCAGACAGAAATAGGGGAGCCCATAAAGAGCTCCCTTTGTAAAATTAGCGTTTGCCCCTTTGCTTGTTATAAGCCAGAGTGATTGACTTGTTTAAAGCATCGGTGTATTCGATAAAGCGCTCGTCCAGCTTGTTTTCGATAGCGGATATTGTCTTTTGGTCAGCGTTGCCCTCAATGTTTATTGTACAGTTAAACGCAGGCTGAGTGTTGACCTGAACCACATCGGCAGGCTCGATAATCTGATTGGTCTTGATATTCGAGTTGATAGGAATATCAGCGCTTCTCGTAAACGCCTGAATTGCCTGGGCAACAATTTTAGCTTCTCCGCCGGTTGCCTCGGCTATAGGAACGATACCCTTTTTGCGAGCCCTTTGCTGCCTCATGTAGTCTGCGAAAGAGCCGGCAAATGTTCCACTTTCAAGCGCCTTTTGATAGTCGGCCTTATTCTTATCATGTTCAGCCTTTGTGATTGCATGAACCTTATGGCCCAGACCCTCAACAGGCTCACCGTTGATTGTAACGGGTTTCTTTGTAAGCTTACCTGTCTTTTCATCGGCTACAAGGTTAAAGCCGCCTGCGGTAACTGTATCTGTGGGCTGCTCCGCATTGTTTTCAGTCTTGTGAATATCATTGCTTTCACTAACAGTTGCGGCAAGGTCATTTATAGCCTTTGTGCTGTCGGCAAACGCTGTGTTCAGACTGCCCGTCATTTTATCCAGCGCACTGTAATTCAGCTCAAAGCCGCCGTCAGTTTCGGTTATCAGACCGCTTTCAAGTGCCTTTTGCTTTTCGGTCTCCGATAATCTGGAAACTGCCGCATTTACATCACCCGATTTTGTCAGATTGTCAATCAAAGCCCTGTTGCTTTCGGTCTGGTCGGTATCGCCGCCGATTTTATCAAGGATATCGCTCAGAGTTTCGCATACATCTTCCTGATACTCTTTTTGAGTTTCAAGCGCTTCCTTTTGTGCGCTGTAATAGTCCTTGGCATCGTCACGCTGTTCTTCCAGAATATCTTTCTGATCTTCAAGAATGGCTTTCTGCTCATCTTTGAGAGCATCTTCCAAGTCCTGTTTGGCTTCATCAAGATTTTGCTGGGCTTCCTCAATATCTGTGTTATCCGCTTGTGCTTCCCAGCCGTTGTTTGTAAGCACGATATATTTCTTGATACCAGCTTTGTTAAGCTCCTTTTCGGCTTCCTTTACTTTTTTCTGAGCCTCAAGGATTTTACGCTTTCTGTCCTCTGCTTCACGTTCCTTGTCAATGGCTTTTATCTTCTTGTCAATGGCGTTTATTTCGTTATCATAAGTTTTTTCTATCGCATCGGACAATTTTTCAACGGCTTTTATGCGTTCGTCCATCATATCGGAATAATCGTCTCTGAGAGCATCAATATAACTCTTCTCCGAGTCAATTTCTTTCTTGTCTATATCAGTCAGCTTTTCATTGAGCTGGTCAAGGCTTTCCGTAAGCTCTTCGATGTCATCCGCATCACCGCTTATATCACCGTTTCTGATACCGTCAATTCTTGCCTGAGTTTCGGCTATAGCCTTGTTTATCTGCTCACGGGCATAGTCAAAGCTTGCAGTAACTGTAAGCTCGTTGCCGTCTCCGTCCTTGTAATTATCAAGTGCCTTATCAGCCAGCTTTTCAAGGTTGTCAATTTTCTTGTCAAAGAGCTTTTGCTCACGGTCGGTACGATACTTGTAAACCTCTTCTTCGTATTTGTTGTATTCGTCCTGATACTTGGTAAGGTCGGAGAAATATTGCTTATATGCACCATCAAGCCAGTTTATGTATTTGTCCTGTGTTACCTTATTCATTTCAAGTTCATGGTTCCACTGGGAATACAGCTTGTCAAAAGCTTCTTTGTTTTTGTCGGTGCTGTCATTTTCAAAAGATGGAGCGGTAAGGCTTGTTATGTCACCGTTTATCTGGGAAATAAGCCCACGGATATCTTCAATATTTGCCCCACGCTTCGCAAGCTCAAGTGTGATTTCAGATAATCTGCCTGCATTGGCTTCCATATCGGCTTTTGCAAGAGCTTCATATTCCTGCTTCAAATCCGATACGGCGCTCTGTTCATCTCTGAGTTTTTCCTCAAGATCATTCTTCTCATTTTCAAGGTCAAGGCGTATCTTTTCCTGCTTCTGGGCATTAAGCTTTTCATAAGCCTGCATATCCAGAGTGACCGCTCCCGTGACCTTATCAGTAACAAGTGCTTCACTGTAGCCAGCTTCCGACAGCTCTCTTATGGTGCTTGCCGACAACTGACCATGCTTTTCCTGTTCTTCCAGAGCAGATTTCAAGCTCTTCTGATTTTTTATGAAGCTGTCTGCGGATTTACTGAGAGCTTCATAAGCCTTCTGAATATCTTCAAGTGACTTTTCATCAACTTCCGCTTTGATAGTGTTGTCGGGATTGGATTTCCAAGCTGCTATTTTCTGACTTGCGCCCTCTAAGCCTTCTGAAAATAAGTCAGGTATCTTTGTGGCAATTTCAAGCTCATTATCATCAAGCTCTGTTAAAAAGTGCTGCCTGTCTTCATTAGTGGTTTTCGCATACTCAGCTTCACTTGCCGAGCTGTCCTTCGGAATATAAGCAAACATTTTTTTAGCTGTGGAGAGATTATTATAGTAGCTCTCAAGGTCTGGAAGCTGTTCAGCCAGTATCATTTCAAGATTTTTCTTTATTCTCTTGTCTCCGTCAGCTGATTTAAGAAGCCCGTCACGCCATACATAATAGCTTTCTTTTCCAAGCCCTTTGATTGAGTTTTCATTGACATAATTGTCAAACAGGTTTTCAGCGACCATCTTTTTTTCAGTTTCATAAATACTGCGATTTTCGTCAAGAACTTTTTTCATAGCGGCGGCTTCATTGTTCAAAAGTTCAAGCAGTCTTTCTTCCTCATCTGTTCGGTCGGTGTCATTTCCCAGTGCCGATATTATTTCTTGCAGGTTTTCATATTTTTCAATCATATCATCGCCTGCAACCTCAAATTCGGTGTACTGGAAGAGCAAACCATCATCTGACTTATGCTCTGCACTCTTGAACATATTGATTATTTTATCATCTATATTGTTGAGATCTATTTTTCCGTCAACTGATACGTCTTCAATGCGGATAATTCCGTCTGTTTGTCCGCCTGTCAAGCCGTTTTGATTGCGCTCTATCTTATTTCTGGCTGTTTTTATTGCAGAAGCATTATTACCAAGCCATTCGCCACGGGAAGCAATATTGGCAAGTTTGATTTCACGTTCAAGAAGCTCTATGCCCTGTTCACGTTCAAGGTTCAGGTTGTGCAGTGCATCTTCTGTAAGACCATAAGTATCTGTCAGTTTGTTTTTTAGTTCAATAAGCTGCTGTACCTTTGAGATTTCAGAATCGGAGCTGTCGCATATCTCAGTGTATTTGTTTTTTAGCTTTTCAAGTGATTTTACTTGTTCATCGGTCTTTTCAGCAGACTCCCTCGCTGATTGCGCCATATCTTCCTGCTTCTGCTTATATTCGGATATTGCTGCTGCCCCTGCTGTTAAAGCCGTTATGACCAAGCCTATTGGATTAGTCGCAATGCTCATTTTGAGAGCTTCCCATGCTCCACGCAGTGAAAAAGTTGCTGCGGCTGCGGTTCCCTCTGCGGTAATAAGTCCCATAATTGTAAGTTGCGCTCTTGCTTCCGCATCAGTCAACCCCTGCTGTCTGAGAATACTTATGCGCTGTTCATTGCTGAGTGCTCTGCTGCTAATAATAAGTCTTTGCTGTGCTTCTGTACACCTGTTATATGCAGCAACAAGCTGATTGGTCTGCTGTGCTGTAAGACCGCTCCCTTGTCTTGCAAGGTTCATAGCAGCCGTGAAATTTACCACATTATTTCTTACATTAACCAAACCTGTTCCAAGATGGAGCAGTCCGCTTATTGCTCCTGTAAATACAAGCGCTTTAATACCTGTCTCCATAAGCTTTGTTTTGTCAATAAACTCAACGATCTCGGCAGTATCTACAGCAAGACCCTTAATAAAGTCTGAACTAACTGTGTTATAAGCGAGACTTTCAAAAGCAGCGGTAAGGCGATTAGTGGCAGCCTCAAGGGAATTTTCATATACCTCAAATTTCTGATATGCCGTTCCTGCTGAATTAGCCGATACCTCAGACAGTTCCAGCGCACGGTTGAAGTTTTCGAATAGTGTTATGACATTTTCACGCTGATATACTCCGCCAAACGCATTTGCAATAGCATTCTGATCAACAGAGGAGAACTTGTCCCATGCCATACCTACATCATATATTACATCTTCAAAATTTCTGAACTCTGTAGCGCTATTTCTAAGTTTTATATCAAACTGAGCCAGTGTCTTTTCAACATCGTTTATTTCTCCGCTGATATCCTTGCCGTCCTCATCTATCCAGTTGTTAAGCTTGATTTTTCCCATACGTGCCAGTATGGTTTTAAATGATTCACCAACAACACTATCTGATTTTTGAGTTACTTCCGCAACTGTCGCAATATATCCGATAAGAGCATCCATTGATACGCCTGCTACATCTGCGGAGTTCGCACACTTTGACATTGCCTCAGCCAGTCCACCAGCGCTTGTAGCTGATTCAAGGTCAACATTAGTCAGTTTATCAACAATGCCTATAACATCGGAAGTTTCAGCTTTAAACCCGTTCATTGCACTTGTCAGATATTTTGTCGCTTCCGCTGCATCTATCTGACCTACCTTTGCTAGTATAACACTGTCCTTGATAAGCTCGTTAGTTTCAGCAACCGATTTACCCTGTCTTAACCATTCATCGGCACCAGATGCAACGTCAATAGTAGTAACAGACAGGTCTTTTGCAAGTTCATTGTATTTGCCCATAAGGCTGACCATTTCAGCATTTGATTTTCCCGTTACTATTTGTAAATCCGTTTGTGCCTTGTTAAGCTCGGCAGAGGTATCAACAACCTTTCTTATGCCTTGACTAACCTGTTCAAGCACTCTGTACCAGCTGATATATGATTGAAGCAGACCTTGTATGCCTGTTCTTTGATCTGCAACCTGTTCCTGCTCGTGCTGAACATTGCGTAAATTTGCCTGTGTATCCTGTAATCCTTCATTGTTAACTTCAACGGGAATACTGATAGGATTATTCTGTGCCTCTGACTGTAGCTCTTGAGTTGCTCTGTTGAGTGATGACCTGAGTCCAGCACGGTCAATTCTCGCATTTACCCGTATAGATTGTGTGTTGCTTATTTCACTGATATCTCGCTGAATAGCTGCCCTTGTTGCACCTTTATTCAGCTTGCCTATTAGCTTTATGAAAAACGGTGTGTTTTCAAGCTTTGTAACATCTGACTGAACATTAGCCTTGCTCAGACTTTGGTTAAGCTTTGCAACAAGCCTTATAAATAAATTGTCTGCCATATTTTTTCCTTTCTGTAAACTTTTTTGACGGTTGACACATAAAATGTTCTGTGATATAATATACATATAAGATATTTATTTAGATGGTGGGGTGAGAGCATGTATGAGATGATCTATTGCATAAAAACTAATGAGGAAGCCAAGGCAATAGCCTGTGACCTTTATCCTTGTGTTGAGCTTAGATGCAGTTGTGACCGCTCCGCTATAGCTTATATTCCTCTTGATAAATTTGAAGCTATCACTGATACATACTGTGTTTTGAAAGACGGGGTTACACTTACCTGTCCTAAGTGCGGAGCAGTTCACACAAATAAATATATACCTCTTGAAACTAAAATCCAAAGCTCATGGACTAAGTGCCCCTCCTGTGGTTCATTCAATATTGAAAAAATACCTCTTATAAGCAAAGCGGTTTCCTTTGCTGTTCTGGACGTTCTCTCACCGTATCTTGCTAAAAAATATCACTGTAAAAACTGCGGATGTAAGTTCTGAGATTATCCCTGCTTCTTCTGAGCAGGGATTTTTCATTTTGCAAATATCGCTTTCCTATTTTTAAAAGCAATGTTATTTATTTTTCTTAGCGTTCACCTGTTTATGCAACTCGTAATGTTCTTCAGCTGTTACCCACATGAGATTGTCAGCTCTGTTGTTAAAGCGATTTCCGTCAATATGATGAATGATAGGCTTGTTGTCAGGGTTGGGGATAAATGTCTCTGCAATAATCTTGTGTAGCCTGACATTTGGGGCTTGACCTTTATCATTTTTCGGATCGACATAATAGTATCTCGACTTGCTCATCAAAAATGGCTTGATAAGCCTTTTGCAACATATGCTGAATATCCTGCCCATGTTTGATATTATATTTATAGGGTATTTATCTGTCATCTTCCATTGCTCACCCTCGATGCGGTCAACATATTTGTTATCGGGGCGGTTTAGCTCCTTTTCTGTAATCTTTTTCATAGTGCTTTTTTAATCTTTGCTGTATCATTGAAAAACTCCTTTCGTTCCGAGAGCGCTTCATGCTGTTCTACTCATTTGGTAATAACTGCTGTCAGCGCTCAACTATTTTATTCACTGCCCTTCTGCCTCTAAATTGCTGTCTGTAAATTTCCTTTATACAACATTGATTAGTACCTCCTTTTTTATTCAATAATATTTTGTAGCTTTTTCAAATTCTCGCTCATGTATGCTTCTATGCGGCTTTCGGCATTGGAGCTTAGTTCTCTGTTATCTTTCAGCCATTCCTGCAAAGACACATAACTGAGCCTTACACGACTCGCAAATTGCGTTTTAGGTATGCCGCTCATTTCGATAAAAGAGGCGGTTTTTGTTTTTAGTGTTGAGTTCATACGTTATGACTTCCTTTCAAAAATTTGCAAAAAAATACCGTCCATTTTCACAGACGGTAAGATGAATAAGGAGTAATTTTTTGTTAGCGGGAGGACATAGGAGTGGCTTTTCACTCACGTGCCAGAGGTCACGTTTGTGACAGATAAGATGAGACCATTATAGAAGCAAGAATGCAGTATCGTCAGGCGTGACATCAATGTGGCTAAAAAGCACTCCTCAATGTTCCCTACTTATATATATAAAAGGATAACGACTTTTGTGAACTTACGCTCCGAGTGCATATCCGATATAATTGTTTCCAGCCCTTTTTATATAGAAAAGTTCTTTGTCAGCAGCATATGAAAAAATGTGTTTGCCATTCACAAATAATTTGCATTTGCCCGATTTAATGCAAATTATATTTCCGTCCATAACAACCGTATTGTTATTATTTCCGAAACGGCGATAATCAGAACTGTCAGTGCTTTTCTTTAGCTTTATGATACTATAGCCGCTCCCATTTGATGATAAGTGCCAGAACTTTTCGTCATTGCCTGTGCCTGTTACAATATTCATTATATCCTTGATATCTTTGTCAAGATGATAACCTGATTTTTCATAGTTGTAAAGCAGTGTTTCAAAGTCAGTCTCGGATATTTCCACACACCTGATTGTTGGGATATAATAACCATCATTCTGAAATTTTGTTCTGGATAATTTATATCCGTTAAGGCTCGTCGTGCAGTCGCACAGCATCTTAAAAACATTGTTTAGCGCTCGTGAATACTGTGATTGTTCAATATGTCCGTATTCCCTGCAATATAGCTCACGCATTTCCGAGTCTTTCGGGAATTTGAACATATCACTCAGTTCATTATAATGAGGCATATAATATTTTGTTATCAGCCTGATTATATTTTGCTGGACTGCCGCATTCTTTACACATAATGCCGATATATCGCAGCTTTTTATGACCTGCTGCATTTCTTTGATACAGCCAAGGTATTCCTTTTTACTCTGACTTTCTGGGTCGGTAACAGCCGTTTCGATATCAACTGTTCTATCAGCTGTCATATCATACAAGCTGCAAGTTTCGCCGTCTTCATTCTCGGTTTCATCTGTGACTGACATTGCAGAAATACTGATACTCTTATTGATGTATTCCGTGACCGCATACTTTAATCGTCCGTACAGCTCTTCTTCCGTTGAAACCGTAAAGCTTTCATCGTTAAAGAGTCTGAACAGTATCATAACAACATCTTTCCTCATGTCCTGATATGAACCGTTGTAAACCGCTTCATAGTATTTGGGATATTTGCTGCCTTTACTGCGCTTGTAGGGGACTGCGTATTCTCTGTATAGTGCATCTGACAGGTTATCAAGAGGGCTGATAAGTGTAAAATCGCTGTGGTCGTAATATCCGCTGTTGTTTAGCTTTACGCTGTCTCTTGCAAGCTGGTTAAATACGTCCTTATTGCCGTTCCTATAGGCATTAAATATTTCAAATAACGTCATAGGGCAATACCTCTCACGCAAAGAGAACTTTTAGTATCTCGACCCTGCTGAAATCATTGCCAGCATAGAAGATCAGTGGATTTACGTATATGCGCATATTGGCTTTTTTAGGTGCCCATCTGTAACCGCAGAATACGTATCTTTGACCATCTGCTTCAAATGTAATATTGTCATAAATATTTATCAGTCTGGAAACCTGATTTTTGTCATAACCTATCGCATCGCAGAACTCGCCAATAGTCATAGGAATAATGCTGCTTTCGTCCTCTTCAAGTGGATTGTGACAGATGATATTATACTTTATATTTACGTAAGGTATCATCTTGAATACATATCCAAGGTGTTTATGCAGTGACTGAGGAGTCTGTTCATAAAGTTTGCGGACATATGAAATATACACCCTAACAAAGCGCTTTTCCGTAAGAGGAGCGTCAGCCTTAAACTCTCCCTTTTTGAAATTCGCTTCGTTGAGGCAATACTGACTCCCTGATTTTATTAGATATCCCTTTTCGGTAATTTCTTTCAAAAATCTTTTGAATGTACTGTCTTCAAGTAGCATCAGGCTTTGCAGCTGTTCTCTGGTCATAGCATTATTGCCGATTTTTAGGCAGTTATCGTTATAATTCAGCCAAGTAGCAAGATATATAAGCCTTGTAGCCGTCTGAGGTTTCAGGTCGGATAAATCATACTTTTCACATTTTTCGCCAAATATAAACATAATAAATCCGTCCTCTCTGTGAGTGTTTTTAAAACATTCAACTTCGCATTGTCGTTCCTTATATTTTTGATGAACTGCGAGCTGTTTGACTGTAGGCTGCTTAGTAATTTTATTATATGCTTTGTCGTCAATTTCTCCGCATATTTCGCCTGTGTCATTTTCCACTATACTATAAACTTTACCCATAGGAATATCTTCTCCTTTTTGTTAAACTTCATCATAACTAAACAGTCCTTTCAATATAATTCTTAATAGTATAATTTCTGGTATCACATTGGACTGTCCTCCCGCATCATAATGTTTCACAAGGCAAGTTAAGTTAATAGTATGTAAAAATATTACAGCTATATTTAGTAACATATTGCATGATATAATGTATCATGTGAAAGTATGCAACTGTTTCGACTGCCTTGTAAGACTATTATAGGCATAAAGGCAAATTTTGTCAAGCGATTGTGGATGTGATATTGAAAAAGGCAAAATTTGTATATATTAACAAGTCTCTGACTGCAAAATTGTGCAAATTGCCAACTGATTCAAGCCCCTGTATCTTCGCCTTGAGCTCGTCAACACGCTTCATCTTGGCCTCGTATCCTGCGATTTGGTTCTCTTTTTCGGCAAGTTGCTCCTTGATTTTCAGATACGCCTTATTTGTCGAGAGCTTGCCTTCGTCCCAGTCGGCGAAATCTTCGGGCGTGAGAGTGTCGGCGTTATCGATTATGTATTTTTCTTTGCGGTAGGTATTACTTGAACCGATGCCAAGTTTTTCAGCAACGATCTCATCTGTTCTTCCAGCTTCGTGAGAATTCTCGCAAAGCTGAGGATTAACACCGCCTGTCGATGTTGCCATTCTCTCCCTCGCCTTTACGCTCTCGATTTTTTCAAGCCTGCGTGCATATTCAACTCGCTCTGCCTTTGAGAAATCTTTGCGGACTTCGTTTTCGCTGATCTCGATGTTGAGCTTCTGCTCATCGGTGAGAGAACCCCATGTTCTGACTGAGTCCTAAGAAAATTTGACTATTAGGAAAAGTAATTGCCAAATTCTAATAGTATCTTTTGGAAACTAAGTGTCTCAGAGATACCAGCTCGACATTTTTGACCCTTTTTTTTGAGGGTAAAAATGCCACTTTTGATAGATAATATCAGGCGAAAACAGCATTTTTCGTGCTCGACATTTTTGACCCTTTTTGAAATGCCATTTTCGCTTGATATTATCAGGCAAAAACCCCATTTTCGGTGAAGATTTCCCTCTATATCTATAGACCGTACCCCCTCTGCTACCCACTGCCATCAACAGCTCCAAGAAGCAACAAGTGATAAGGAAAAGGATTAAAGATTGCTTTCCCGAACAACGTATGTTGTGAGGAACAGCGTGAGCAACTACTTTGCGAACGATGAATTTTCCCTCGCACTATAGCCAATAGCCAAGCAATGATAATGCCACTGAGTAGATTTATCACTGACTACAAGAGACAGCAAGCCCGATTCCAAGCACTCCGATGTAAAGAGCCAAGGACAGTGCCGTTCCCACTACTATAATAAGCAAAGGACTAATGACTTGAAACGTATCACTTCCAACGATAATATATACAGTCAGTGATAAAAAACAACTATTGACCGATCACTATATCCTTTCAAGCTCTGAGAAGAGTCACTGTTGTAGTGAATCACGGACTGAGACTGTAACCGCTCCCTTATTGACAAGCTCAGGTACTAAAACAGTACTTGAGATGCTATTGCCTTGACAGAACGATTCGTTCACCGAGACACTTTTGCTCTTATCATAGGGAGTCGGTGAAGTGCCGAGTCACTATAACATACAACACGTGTACTGTGTTTTGCCGTCTGCCTGTGCTAAGGTCGTGTTTTCCGACCTTTCATCACAGCCACTACAGCCAGTGGAGCAACAGCCCTTTATATATCTTCTTTTCTTTTCGGGTCAAAAAGCATACAGTCGCTGTGCTCCTTACAGCTTTTATGCCCCTTGCGAAAAAGAAAAGAAGCAAAAGAAACTGCACTTAATGATTTTTCTTGACAAGAATTGACTTGAAGCAGTAGCTATAGCAGTCACTATTATAGCATTGGCTAAGTCCTGCTTTGAACTGCATCTCTGAGCCTTTTCTTTAAAATATCTGTTATAAACCGCCACTTTTCGGAGTGACGGCTTTTTTTTATTTTCGGCTGTGCAACGGAACGAGCAGCATAGAGCGCAGTCTTTCGGGTTGCTTCCAGCTCGGCTCTGAGGGCAGTGATTTCGGCAAGAACCCGATCATTGGCAACCCCATAGCCACCTGTTCTGCGGATTGCAGGCAGCACTTCCGATGTCACCCAGCGCTTGAACTGCTTTGCTGTGGGCAGCTTGCTGGAGAGGATGAGGGAATAGAGGCCAGATTCGTTGATGATTATCATTTGCTGTGTTCCACCAAGGGCGCCCTGAATTGGGGCGTCCTTTTTGTCTTCATCATCAATATGTGACATAATGGCATTTCTTGGCTTTGCATATCCCAATATCTCAGCCACATCCTTACCGACGAACCAGGGCTCCCCGTTGATTGTCAGGGTGCGGATCTGACCAAACTCGCTGTTCTGATAGATGGCGATTGCGGTTGTTTTCAGGTACGCCTAACTGTTCGGCGATTTCGTTTTGTGATAGATTAAATTGGCGATAATCGCCAATTTTGAAGGTCTGCCCTGTCCTTGTCCGCACAACGCCATATATTCCGTCGAAATTTTTCTCTGCTTAGGGCGAAAATATAATAAAAAAGAGAGCAACACAAGGTCACTCTCTTTGGTGATATTTAGATGGGCGGCGTATCCATCATCTCAGGTTCCTATTCAGGAGTGTCGGGAGCCTTTCCGACCTTAAATATCAGTAATAACATTATAATATTTATCTACCATTATTATACATCATATCATTCAATTTGTCAAGTGTAATTTTTTAATCTTCCAGAATTTAAACTGTTGTTAATTTTTGCTTGCGTAACGTCATACAAAGAAGCAATATAATAATAGTTATTGGCTATATCCAATTTTATAGCTATCAAAATGTTGTCCGAATAACATTTAATGAGTTCAATGCTATTTGGTTGATTAGGATTCATTCCTATGTAATCAGGATAATTTAGTATATCTTGAATATTGTTTAAATATTGAATTTGATTAGGATGATTCTTTTGAACATGTACTGCTAAACCAGATGATTGCATGATATCAAGGCATGGCAAGCTGACACTTAATTTTATGTTGTATTCATTTTTGTAAATGCCAATTTTTGTAAGTGAGGCTGCCATCTTATTATCACCCATATTGTTTTTCTTGATTATAACACCAATTACAAAATATGTCAATATAAATTGATGGCTTTTTAATGCTTTTAGTTACTAATTATACAATGTTTAAAATTCACTTCTTTGATTTATCTGTAATTGCGTGCTGCTAAGATACAAAAATTTCCCTTTTTTTCGTGTTCGGACAACTGTATCCGTTGTGTACACTCGGTGCAGTGGGGGAGGTTAGCGGACTGGAATATTATGTGTTCTGAAAAATTAGTGACTATACACGAACACAGTTCATTTATTGCCGTTTTCTTGTAAACTATACCCCATTGATATAGTTGCCTCTTGCTGCATCATCCAGCACTTTTGATATCATACCAACTTAATAGGATATAATTATTGGGTTATAAATAAGTATTACATACAAGCTTCATCATCTGGGAGACCGAGCCAGTGCCCAGACTGCTACAAGCACGCTGTATCAGCTTCTGTGCGGCTCTCTGAGCGACTTTATTATCAGACATGAATCACACTGCAAGAGCAGTAGAACGCCATACAGCGCATTGTAGAAGCTCTGAGAGGGTCACAGTCTGCAAGAACCGCCGCCGCATTTGTGACAGCGTTCTTGTCTCTCTGGTCATGTACGGCACACAGCATCAAGCGCACCCAGACACCCACCAGAACGAACAGAAACGCCCTTTATAGCTCTTCTGCCTGCCCGATGGTTAAATCACCATACAAATATAAAGTTGCTCTCACAGCGCTTGTAGAAGCTCTGAGAGCATAAAAAAGAGAGCCGCCGTTGTTTGGCAAGCTCTCTGTTATTTTATGCGGTTGTTATCCGTGCGGCGTGCTGGGTCTTAAATTCTGTACAGCCGTAAAGGTCTTTTATTTCGTCAAGTGTCATCTTCTTGTGGTTCCGTGTGCCGTCCTCTGGTCTGTGCCAGTACCAAGCTTTTTTATTCTTTGAGAACATGAAGTGCAGGGACTTCAATATTTCTCTGTAGCTGTAAGTGTTGCCTGTGCACCAAATCCATTTGCCGACCAGCTCTATTGTAAGACCATCACAGCTGATAAGCGACTCTATTATCTTGCGGAACTCTTCGGGCGTTTCGGTGCTGTCGGTTTCTGCGGTGTATGTGTTGCCCTCTGTGTCGGCGTGAATGTTCTTATAGTGGTTGAAGGCTCTTTCATACTCTGCGTTGATTTCCTTCATGATCTCTTCTGTTGCCGCTCCGTGCAGGTCTGGGTGATACTGCTTGCAAAGTGTGCGGTATGTGTGCTTTACGTCCTCAAGTGTGTGTGCTGTTTTGAACCATTTTAACATAATATCAAGACCTTTCATTTGAGCTTGTTGCTCTTTTGATTTATTTCTTGATATTATTATACACGAATATTAGTGTAATGTCAATGTGTCAATATACACGAATTTAAGTGTGATATATTGTATGATGTACACGAATAATAGTGTTGTTTAGTCAGTATCTGGAATATATTCCATTATATCTCCTGGCTGACACTCTAACAACTTACATAATATAGCGATATTATCATTAGATACAATTTCACCATTGCGAAATTTTTGTAAAGTGCTTTCACTCATTATTTTTTCTTTTCGGATTCTTGTTGTTGTATATCCTTTTTCTTTTAATGCTGTTAATATATTAAATTTATATTTAATCGGCATTTAAATCACCTCTCTATAAGTATAGAATATAATTACACGAAAAACAATGTACTTTTTTACCAAATATGTACACTAAATATCGTGTAATTTATCGATAGACATACACGAATGTTAGTGCTATAATAAGATACAGTAAAGGACACCACAACAAAAACAATATGGAGGTTAAACAAATAAAAAACACTAATAAAAGAAAAACAATTGATAGATGGGATATAATGACAAATTACGGTTACGGTTGGGAATGTGAATGTTCTGAATATACATACAAAGAAGCTAAAGAGCGTTACAAAGAATACAAAGAAAACACTAACGCAAGTGTAAGGCTTGAACAGCATAGAGAACACAAGTAAAAGGCTTCTAAAGGGTTGAGCCGATAAATCAGCCCTATTCCAAAGGCACACGCCTTATACATTAACATTATGGGAGGTACTTCACTATGAGTACAAACGAACTTCACGCAGTAATTAAGGAACTCAAAGAGTTCAAGCTTCTCAAAGAAGAGGCAGAGGCACGCATAGCAGAACTTGAGTGCATTATCAAGTCTGAGATGCGCACACAGGACACCAGCAAGCTTGTTGTTGGCGAATACCGTTGCAGTCTCGCCACTGTTACCAGCAACCGCATCGACAGCAAGGCTTTGCAGGAGAACCGCCCCGACATCTACACGGCGTATCTCAAAGCTTCATCTTATGAGCGTTTGACCGTTCGGTAAACTAAACGCCCTTTGCAAACCGACATTTGCAGGGGGCAACCGTGACACACGGGGCGGCTACTGTTATTATACAGCGCAACCGCCCCAGATGTCAAGGGATTTCGGAGGTTTTATGCGTATCAAGGAATATTCGACCCGTGAAGCCGTTGCTTTTCTTGCCGCCAGTGGGTTCACATTCTCAAGGCACGGCAAAGGTGGGCACACCATCTACAGCAACGGCACATCAAATATCAGTCTGCCCACGCACAGCAAGACTATAAATAAAATGCTGTTTGCCCGCATCGTCAAGGAAAACAGGCTGAGAGGATAAGAGCAAAGGAGACTTCAAAATGAATATACGCAGATGTGTTATACATCTTCTTAACGCCATGCCAGAAGCTGTTAAGCAGAGACTGTGCGGCGTGATGTTTGCCGCTGTCGGCTGTATGTCCGTCATTGTAAGCAATGATAACGGCGCTTATGATATAACGGCGGCTGTCATCATGGTTCCGTTGGGTCTGCTTATGGCGTTTGGCAAAACTGAATAATGAAAGGATTTTTGAAAATGGATAATGTAAAACTGAATAACCGCATTTCTGAGGCAGCGCCCCTGTCATTCGATATTGAAGATGTAAAGATATACCCGTCTTTCCTTGTATTTTCCGTTGATTGGTTTTCACTTCCGTTCAAATACAGGTATGACCTTAAAATGAAGCTTATGGGAGCGCCGCTTGATTATGCAGAGCAATATATGACTCTTGATGTCATTGTCCCCATTGATAACGGCAGAATCAGAACTACAGAGGCATTTATGTATATGTCTGATTATCCAACCTTTAACGGCGCAGATTGGAATGTCCCCATAATTCAAGAGTTTGAAAAGTTTATACGGGGCGAGGAAAGCAACATATCCGATGATTGTGAAAAGATCAATGTTGACGGTAAGCTTCTGACCCTTTCGGCAAGGATAGAGCCATTAAATTTTTCTATTCAATAACTCCATTCACCCGAATGTTAATGTATGTAGTAACCGCTCAGCGATGGGTGGTTGCTATATACCCATAACTGTAAAAATAGGGTCTGAGCCTGTTTACAAAGCGTAAAACAATGCACATATTGACCCTATATTTACAATTTTTCGATAACTGCAATGCGTAAAAATAGAGTACACCCCAAATTTACAGTCATAGGAGGTCACACGACATGAAAATTGCTTATGTAAGAGTTTCCACCGTTGAGCAGAATGAAGCCAGACAGATTGAAGCCCTTGAGAAGTTCGGCGTTGAAAAATGGTTTACCGAAAAAATTTCAGCAAAGGACACGAACCGCCCACAGCTCAGAGCAATGCTTGACTTTGCCCGAGAAGGAGACACCATTTATATTCACGATTTTTCAAGACTGGCAAGAAGTACAAAGGACTTGCTTGACATCGTTGAAACGCTTCACAGCAAAGGCATAACGCTTGTCAGCAACAAGGAAAGCATCGACACATCAACACCAACTGGAAAGCTCATGCTTACGATGATTGCGGCGATCAATGAATTTGAGCGGACAAATTTGCTTGAACGTCAGAAAGAGGGCATAGCCATTGCAAAGCGTAACGGAAAGTATAAGGGTCGCAAGCCGTTCACATCGGATAAGTTCGACGGACTGTACGCCCAGTACATCAAGAGAGAAATCAACAAGACAGAGTTTGCAAAGCAGTTGGAGATATCACGACCCACACTTGACAAGATGATACATGAAATGGGTGTGACGGGTATCCGATAATCAAGGTTTCAACGGTTATATAAATATTTTGTTCGGGGGCATCAGTCCTCCATTTTTTTATAACAAATTCATCAATGGACTGGTTTTGATCGACCGCACTGTTATTTCATCATCACGCATACTGTTTAAATAGCGCTGAGTAATCATAATATTGCCGTGCCCCATTAGCCTACTCAGACTGTAAACATCAATGCCGTTTTTTAACTGGCTTTGAGCGAAATAATGACGGCAGGTATGCGGCGAACATCTTATGTCACTTCGAACATTGGCTTTTTCCCCAGCGATTTTTACAATTCTTTCGATTGCTTCAACAGTAAGCGGCTGACCCGTTCTTGACAAAAAAAGTCTGTTTGAAATGTTCTTATATTCAAAATATCCGCTTCGATACCGCATATATTTCATAAGCATCTTAGCAAGGTAAGGGCTTTGGGCTGCTTGACGTTCCTTTTTACCCTTGCCCATAATGGAAATTGCATTGCTTGAAATTGCCTCCACAGGGAGGCAACACAATTCATAATTACGTATGCCAGTGTCGAAAAGCATATATAAAATAGTTTTGTTCCTGATCTCAAGGTAACTTTTTTCACCGTAAACTGCAAGCATTCTCTTGACTTCCGAATCGTTAAAAGTACGTATAAGAGGCATAGTCTCTTTTGCCCATGGGATTTTTTCGCAGGGGTTTGATGATATGTATTCCTCAGATACGGCATATTTGAAAAAAGTTCTGAACACTTTCAAAAGTTCATTCAGATATGTTTCTTTTCTGCCTTTATCAGATACATACTTGAAAAAGTCTTTGAGATGTATGGATTTAACCTTTTCTATTTCGGTAATGTGATGCTTTTCGGATAAGAACCGTTCAAGATAGGCAAGGTTATTTTTATATCCTGATATAGTTTTATGTGAGAATTTTTGAATCTCACAGTTAAGGATATACTCAGCAATAAGCTCTGAAATTTGCATAAAAAAACGCTCCTTACTTTGCAATATACAAAATAAGAAGCGTTATATACGAAATATATATGCTGAAAGAAGTCCGTAACTCGGATTTTTTACCCTTTGCGTATATCATAGCTTTGATATATTTTTCTTGATTCAGCAAAAAATGAAATTTTGAAAAAAGCCGCCAAACGACGTATTGAAGCCGTTTAAAATCAGTCTTCTTCCTCTTCCTCAGGCATATCCCAGTTGTGATATACGTTCTGAACATCATCGTTTTCTTCGAGGTTTTCAAGGAGAAGGTTCATCTTTCTGATAGCGTCCTCATCGGTGAGAGTGGTGTAAGTAGAGGGTATCTGCATAGCCTCAGCGGAGATAACCTTGTAGCCCTTTGCTTCAAGAGCTTCTCTTACTGCGCCAACGTCGGAAGGCTCAGTCTCGATCTCGATCTCGTCGTCGTCCATGGTAAAGTCGGAAGCACCGCAGTCGAAGATATCTTCCATTACCTTGTCCTCGTCAAGACCTGTGTTATCAACAATAACAATGCCTTTTTCGGAGAACATGAAGGATACGCAGCCTGTGGTACCCAGGTTGCCGCCGAACTTGTCGAAGTAGTGGCGGATATCGCCTGCTGTACGGTTCTTGTTGTCGGTAAGAGTCTCAACGATAACAGCAACGCCGCAGGGGCCATAGCCCTCGTAAACGTTAGCCTCGTAGTTGGTCTTGTCGCCGTCGCCCATAGCCTTCTTGATGATTCTGTCGATGTTGTCGTTGGGCACGTTGTTGGATTTTGCCTTTGCAATAAGGTCACGGAGCTTGGAGTTGTTGTTGGGGTCTCCGCCGCCTTCCTTTACGCAAACGGCGATCTCACGGCCGATCTTTGTGAATACCTTAGCCTTAGCGCCGTCGGTAGCTTCCTTTTTCCTCTTGATATTGTTCCATTTGGAATGTCCTGACATATTAAAAAACTCCTTTAAATAAATTTAAGTGATGTCCGCCTGTCGGCTTTCTATGATCTGTCAATAAATAACTTATATGATCTGTCTCCGCAGCATATGGGCTTGCCGTGAGAGACGAGTATGCGGTCGGGAGCAAGATCAATGATCCTCTCTATAGCCTCCCTTGCCCGCAGCGGGCTTTCTGCAGTCATGGGGAACATGGGAAATGGGAGATTTGCCACAGCGTCGCCTGCGTACAGGTCATATCCCACCGAGCTTTTGCACAGCACTCCTATAGAACCTCTTGTGTGACCCTCCAGATTGACTATAACGCCATCTATGCCATAGGGAGAAAGGTCAGTGCCCTCTTCCACACAGATATCAGGCTCAAAGCTGTTCATGTGCATACGCATATTCATATCCTTGCGCTTTTTCAGGATATGTCCCCAAGGATTTGTTATGTAATACGGACGTGATGAGCTGTCACTCACAAGGCTCATGTCAAGGGGGCTTGCCATTATGGGAGCATTGTACAGCTTTGAAAAATATGCCGCATTCTGCACCTGAGAGGCATGACCGTGGGTGAGGATTATAAGCTTCACATTGTAGTTCATGAGCCATGTTTCAATGTGATCTCTGTACTGCTCCCTGCCCGTGTCAATAAGCACATCGCCATTTTTGCCCTTTACTATGTAGCAGCTGACGCCGCCGCATTCTATCATATTGAGGTTTTCATACATTATCATTCGGAGTCCACCTCCGTGTTTTCCCAGATATATTCAAACAGCTCTCTTATCCGCTTGTCCTCGCCCATAAGGCTCAGATATCCGAACAGCGTTTCAAGTGAAGTCGCCTTGTGATATTCCACGGGGTTTGAGCTTTTCGGAACACTGCTCATACTGCACGAAGCATTCCTGCCCCGCTTCATCACCGCCGCCTCATCTTCCGAGAGCATTGGTTCTATAAGCATTGCCGCCCTTGCCTGATAACACGCACGCACCCTTTTTACGGAAGCGGGATGAAGCTTTTTTACAGGCATATTTGCGGTCATGACAAGCTTTTCACGCACCAGCATACTGTAAACCGCATCGCCCAGAAATGCCAGCGTAAGGGGACTGTATTGATTTACTTCACGCTTTTCTATATCAGCCACCGTCCTTTCAAAGGGGCTTTGCAGCAGGAACTGTAGTGTCCGCCGCAGTCCTTGTGCCCACATGGTCTTTGAAATGGAACAGCACATCAATGAACGACTTGTTATATGGAATGAATATCCCCTCGTCTATCATCGACTTTATCTCATCAGCGTCAGCCCATTTTACCTGCTGTACTTCCTCATACTGCAGTTTCAGCGATGAAATGTCCACGTCCTTTGTGACGGTGTAGAAATCGTCAAAGCCGTGACCGAAATCTATGGTCATAGTCTTTCGAAGCTCAGCGGGGGAGAGCTGTATGCCGACTTCCTCACGGACTTCACGTACAGCCGCATCAATGCTGGTGTCGCCTGCCACCGAGCTGCCGCCTACGGTGATATCCCACAAATTGCTCCAGCCGTCCTTAAAGGGCTGCCTTTGCTGGATAAGCATTTTTCCGTCGGAACTGAAAATGCAGATGTGGACTACCAGATGATAATCCCCGTCCTTCATAGGCTCGCCACGCTTCATGGTCCTGCCTGTTTTATTTCTGTCCTTATCGTAAATATCCCAAAGCTCCAAGAGCTGTCCACCTCTGATCAGAATACAAAGTTAAATTCAAAGCCGAAGATGTTAACGGTGTCGCCCTCTTCAATGCCCATTTCTTCAAGCTTGTCGATAATTCCTGTGTTGCGCAGCACTCTCTGGAAATACTGGAGAGAAGCGTAATCCTCCATATCAACGGTGCGCATGATGTGTTCAAGCCACGGAGCCTCCACATAGAATACAGCGTCGTCTCCACGGGTGATCTCAAATCTTTCGCCCATGCCTGCCTGCTCGTCAAGCTCAGCCTGAGTGGGAGCCTCTGCCTCATATTCCTTGATGGGAGGAAGCTTTTCCAGCTCTCTTGCTGTGGCTGCGATAAGCTCCTTTGTGCCCTGAGTTGTGGCAGCGGATATCTCGTACATCTCAAGTCCCTTGGACTCCACATATTTTCTCAGGTCATCTATCTGCTCGGGAGTTGCCATATCGCACTTGTTTGCGGCAACTATCTGAGGTCTCTCTGCAAGCTCTTCGGAGAAGTTTTTCAGCTCACGGTTGATGATGTCGAAATCCTCCTTGGGATCTCTGCCCTCGCTGCCCGATACATCAATAACGTGAATGATAAGACGGCAGCGGTCAACGTGCCTGAGAAACTCATGACCCAGACCCACGCCCTCGGAAGCACCCTCAATAAGACCGGGGATATCAGCCATTACAAAGGACTTGCCCTCCTGGAGCTTGATAACGCCCAGCACGGGAGTAAGTGTGGTGAAGTGATAGTTTGCTATCTTTGGCTTTGCAGCGGAAACAACGGATATGAGCGTTGATTTTCCAACATTGGGGAAGCCCACCAAACCCACGTCCGCAAGGAGCTTCAGCTCGAGAGTTACCTCGAACTCCTCGCCCAGGAAGCCGGGCTTTGAGAACTTGGGTATCTGCCTTGTGGGGGTGGCAAAACGTGCATTTCCCTTGCCGCCCTTGCCGCCTCTTGCCAGCACCTTAGGCTCGTCCGATGACATATCTGCCATTATTCTGCCTGTGGCGGACTCACGAACAAGTGTGCCTCTGGGTACTTTTATTATAAGGTCGGGAGCATTTTTGCCTGTGCAGTTCCTTGAAGAACCGTCCTGACCACGTTCTGCGGTAAATTTCCTTTTATAGCGGAAGTCGATGAGGGTAGACATGCTGTCGTCAACGACAAAAACGACATCTCCGCCCTTGCCGCCGTCGCCGCCGTCGGGACCGCCTGCCGCTACATATTTCTCACGGTGAAAGGAAACAGCGCCGTCGCCGCCGTCCCCGGCCTTTATTTTTATGACTGCCTTATCTACGAACATTTCAGATCTCCTTCCGAGCTGTTTTGGCAACTGTTACTATACAATAATATTTATTATACCACTATTCTGCGTGACTTGTCAATAATTTTTGCAACAAATTCATGGTAATTCGGGCTAAGAATGGCTGCATATAAAAAAGCGGATAAGCTGACAGATTTTCAACAATACAATTCTGAAAAATGCACAAAAAGTCAGCTGAAACGACCCCTTTAGCTATTGAAACAAACCAAAATACCAATTATAATTTAATTATACCAAGCACGAAACGCCAACAGAAAGGGAGAGCGCAATGAAAAAACGTAGGATACTGCCGCTTATAATGGCAGTGATAATGTCCGCCGCCTGCTTTACGGGCTGCGACAAAAAGGGCGAAATGCGGGATATGACCACCGCCGAGATCGTGAACGATATGGGCGTTGGCATCAATCTGGGCAACACCTTTGAATCCAGCGGAATGTCACTCAGCTCCGTACAGGCATACGAAACAGGCTGGGGAAGTCCGACGATCACTCAGAAAATGATACAGGGCTATGCCGACAGCGGCTTCGGCGTTCTCCGTGTACCTGTTGCGTGGTCAAATCTTATGACAGGCAATTATGACATCGACCACGATTACCTTGCAAGAGTTACCGAGGTCATCGACTGGGCACTTGATACCGGAATGTACGTTATCGTCAATATCCACTGGGACGGCGGCTGGTTCTCACGCTTTGCCAATGAAGAGGACAGAGATGAATGTATGTACAAGTATGAGCGCATCTGGACTCAGCTTTCCGACCATTTCAAGAATTACAGCGACTATCTCATGTTCGAGTCCCTTAATGAAGATGGCGGCTGGGAAGAGATATGGAACCGCAGCAGCGGTGAGGGCGATAAGGAGCTGTCTTTCGGTATCCTGAACGACATCAACCAGAAGTTCGTTGATATCGTAAGAAATTCCGGCGGCAACAACAAAAAGCGCCACCTGCTCATTGCAGGCTACAACACCGATGTTGAGCTTACCTGCGACGAACTTTTCAAAATGCCCGACGACCCAGCAGGCAGATGTGCAGTTTCCATTCATTACTACACTCCCCCCACCTTTGCTATCCTTGATAAGGACGCAAGCTGGGGCAAGGCACGCAGCGAGTGGGGTACAGATGCGGATTATGCCGAGCTTAACAGAAATATGGATCTGCTGAAAACTACCTTTATCGACAAGGGTATCCCGGTTATAATGGGTGAGTTCGGAACCTCCACCAAAAATAAGACCGATGAGATGATAAGAAAGTATCTTTCCTCTGTCTGCGAGGCGGCATATATCCGTGGAATATGCCCCGTTCTGTGGGATATCACAGGAGTTTTCTACAACCGTCTTGATGCAAAATTTTATGATGAACAGCTTCTGAGCGACCTCATGGCTGTCAAGGAACTTGAAAGGAACGATTGATATGAGAAATTTCAGAAAAACAGCAGCAATAACAGCAGCAGTGATGCTTTCCGCAGGCTTTGCAGGCTGCGGCGATTCCTCCTCCGATTCAGGCGAGCATGGCAGACTTCTTGACACTACCTCTGAGGCTACCACTCAGATGACCGTTGAGATAAACACCGAAACTCTCGCTCCCGAGCAGCAGGAGCAGGTGTCCGCTCTGGCAGAGACCCTTACCGACAAGGAGCTGGAGAACAAGACCATCAAGTGGCTGTCCTTCTATGACCCATGGCATCCCACAGGCTTCGGCAACAGCAAGCCCGTTTCCGTGGAGCTTTTCGAGGAAAAATACGGCGGAGAGATAAAGTATTATCCCACCACGTGGGCAAATCAGTCCTCCGACCTTTCCACATACGTTCTCAGCGGCGAGGGCATCGACTTCTTCCCCGCAATAGAGGCAATTCCCCAGTACGTTATCTCAGGCATGACCGAAAGCTACGATGATTATGTTGACTGGGACAGCCCTATCTGGCAGAGCGTTCAGTCCCTGAACGACCAGTATGCCGTAGGCGGCAAGCATTATCTTATGGCGTGCCAGGCTACTGAGGGCTACGTTGTATATTACAACAAGCAGACTATCGAAAATATGGGCTTTGAGGATCCCGCAGAGCTTTACGCAAACGGCGAGTGGACACTTGAAAAGTTCAGAGAGATGCTTCTTGGTTTTGTTGATACCGATGCAGGTCAGTACGGTCTGGACGGCTGGTTCAACTGCACACCTCTTTACCTTGCCAGCGGCGTTCCCTCAATTTCACTGGAAAACGGCAAGGTCAAGAGCAACCTTATGGACCCCTCGCTTGAAAGAGCAATGACCTTCCAGTACGACCTTTACAGCAACGGTCTTATCTTTGACAAATCCCTTTTCTCCTATAATCCGCAGATAAACTTCATGGGTGAGGGCAAAGAGCTGTTCTACATCGGCGGACTTTACGAGATAGAGTCCGATCCCGAGATATGGACAAAAACATTCGGCTCTGCGGAGGATGTTTTCTTTGTCCCCATTCCCCGTGACGAGCAGGCTGACAAGTATTATTACAATGCTGAGATCGACTGCTACAACCTCTGCAAGGGCGCTCAGAACCCCGAGGGTGTTGCAAGGCTCATGGAGTGTGTTATCGCTTCCTACAACGATGAAAGCGCTATCAAGATAAGCGATGAAAAGCATAAGAACGATTATGGCTGGTCCGATGAAATGGTTGAGATGAAGCACGAAGTCCACAGACTTACTTCCGAAAATCCTGTCCGTGATATCTACGGCGGACTTCCCTCCGATTATTCTACTCTCCTCAGCGACAGCATAAATCAGGCTATAAACGGCACCGACTGGTACTCCACAAGAGATTCCATTGTTGATACCGTAAACACAGGTCTTGAAGAGATAAACGCTCAGATAGACAAGCTCCGTTAACAAAAGAAATCTCCCTGTGAACGTTATGTTCATAGGGAGATTTTGTGTTTAGTATAAGATCAGTCTCTTAAAGAGCTTGTGTCGATATTGTCCGTGTCTATAACGTTGATGTCGCCGTGAACAAAGCTGTTATCGGGCAGGGTCTTGTCACGGAGAGCGTCGGTGCTCAGAGCATCGGTGTCGATATCCGAGATATCGCTTTCCGGAGCAGCTTCGGGAGCGTCCCTCAGACCTGTTACTTCGGGAGCTTCGATAGTGGTTTTGGGCTTTCTGTTCCTGCGCTTGTCAATGTCCCTGAAAAAGCTGTCGGGGTCAAGTGGGTCGGAGGATGGAGCAGGCTCTTCATCGGGTATCTCAAAGGGTATGTAATGAACGGGATTTGCGGTTTTGTCGGGAAGAACTTCGTCCATCTCCGCATCAATTTCTTCAACATCAACCGTCTTGATATTACCCAGACCCTCTTCCACGTCAAGGGTCTTGTCTCTCAGTCCGTCGGTGGAAATTGCATCTGTATCAAGGTTTGACAGAGTGCTTTCGGGGCGGGGGAGAGGCGCTTCCCTGAGGCCTGTTATTTCGGGGGATTCAATGTTGAAATCCACCTTTTTAGGCTTGGGCTTTCTTCCCATGTCCTTGAAAAAGTCATCTGCATTGACGGGCTGCTTTATTGGTGATGAAGCGGGCTTGCTTGGAACAGGAGCAGGTGCGGGAGCTTCATTCTTTTTTGGTTTGTTGAATAAGAACATATTTTCACTGCTTTCTTGAATGATTTTGGTGCATTTATATCATTATAGCATATTATGTTCTGTTTGTCTATAGTTTTTTGAAATTAAAGCGGAGTATAATACTAATCACCAATAAAACTATAGACAAAAAATCATCGCATAATCCATATATGCAAGATTATGCGATGATTTTTTGTATAGTTTTTAATTGGTGCTTAGTATAAATTATTATTCCTCAAAATCCCTGATAAATCTCATGTAGCCTATGCAGAACTCGCTTTTCCACCAGTTTGCGGCAATGTGGTATTCCGCATAGTCATTGCACCATATCCATGCTACGGGGAAGCTGCCGTCAGGAAGCTGCATTTGTTTTACAAGCCTGCACTGTTCTTTCAGAAGCTCCTCGTTTCCGCCTATGAAAATGCTGTCCTTTGAGCGGATAAAGTCAGCGGGGAGAGATACATATTCCTTTCCCCATTTTGATGTGTCCCTGCAAATGCTGTTATTTACCTGAGTGATGAGCTTTTCTTTGAAGCTGTCCATGCAGCAAACGTCCGCCCCTGTTATGCAAAGACATTCATAAAGCCTTACAAAGCAGTTCGTTACGTGCATTTCGTTGAACGGAACATTTGCATCAAACCATTCCACTGCTTGCTTTGCAATGATAAGCGCTTTATGATAGATCACGCTGTCCTTCTCCGCAAATTTAAGTATAAACCCTGCCAGCGCCGCAGTGGGATTGTAGCAAAATTCGCTCTCGCCGTTGTATGCCCACCATATAGCACAGGGATAGTCATTGTTGCTGGGCACAGTGTTCAGCCACTGTTCATGCGCCTTATCAAAGCAGCTGCCGCTTTCAAGATATCTCAGCATTCCCTTTATTATCGGGTGAGACTTATCCGAAAAGCCTATCTCGTCAAGTATCTCAGCTGCTTTCCACACGCCCATTGGCAGGGAGTTAGGATTAAAATTGTCCTCCTCCAGTGCGTGACCAAAGCCGCCGTCCTCATTCTGAAATGCGCTCAGTGCGGTCACAACATCATCTGCGCTGCCGTTTTCAAAATGAAATCTCCACCGTGCAAGCTCCAAAGGTCTTGCGTTCCTGTAAACAAATCCTCTTGCTTTTTCAAATACTGTCATATGGTATCCTCCTATCATTTTTATTTTATGATATCATGATATCCGCTGTCTGTATTGTAAAAAAGCGACATTTTTGCATTTTCCAGCGCCTGTTTTGGGGTCATGGAGTGATATTTCCTGAAATCTTTCAGCAAATGGGACTGGTCGGTGAAGCCGTATTTCACCACAGCCTCAAATATGTCAAAATCCGCCGAAAAGCACATATCCTGCCACAGCTTCTGATATCTCACCAGCGATGAAAAGCTTTTGGGAGATATGCCCACTTTTTCGCTGAAAATGCGTTCCAGTTTCTTCTTTGATACGGCGTTCTTTTCCGCCAGAGCTGATATCTTTTCTCTTCCGCCCGATGATAATATATCATGCACCGTGTTCATAAGGCATGGATCCATGCGGTCGGCGCATATTATCCGCATGAGATAATTCTGTGCATACAGCGCACGTTCTTCAAGGGTGTTGGTGCCTATGAGCATTGGCACCAGTCGGGCGGGGAATGACCCGAAAAATTCATCGGGAGCATATCCGCCGTTTACAGTTCCCGCAAAGGAGTTCGCCGAAAACAGTGCCGCAGTCCAGGCATAAAATCTTATGGCAAAGACCGATGTGCCGTCTGCCATTCCGCTTGAAAGATGTGTGCTATCGTCAATGGTGCAAAAGCACCCCGAGACCTTGCCGCTGGCATTGTCAATGTGGTAAATGATGTCCATGCAGGTGTCGGGTATAACAAGCTGCGGCCGCATATCAGGACTGCTTTCATATGTCCAGAAGCAGCGGATATACGGCTTCAGCACCTCACAGGGGGATATTTCCCTGTACCCGTCCGAGCGGTCAAAGGGCTGGGCTGTTATGGGACGGTACATTTTTGTAAGTGAAAGCATAAAACTCCTTGTTAATAAAAATGCCGCCGTATTCGGCGGCAATAGTTCAGTCTTTAAAACTGCACTTACGTGCAAATTCCTCAAACATCTCCGTAAGCTTTTCATCAAGCTTTTTGCGAGTGTTTGGCTTGTGAAGCTCCATTGTGCAGTCAAGCAGTTCGCTTTTATCAATCTGCAACAGATAGGAAATTCGGTGAACGCTTTTGTTTTTCATTTCGGCACGAAGTTTATAAATGCCGTGCTCTGCGGACTTTACCTCGAAAAATTCTGCCTTGCCGTACTGTTCTTCCCAAGCTTTGCGAATATTATCTTCGCTCATATCACAGTCAAGCTCGGCGGCAATGCCGAGGTAAAATTCCGCTGACGAATCTGCACCCTCTTTGGGGAAATACCCATAACCCTTGTACAGCTCTGCTGCTCCGCAGTCATCGCTATCAGAAAAATGTCTGTCACGGGGAGCAGGCACAATCATCGTTGTACCGCTTAAAAGCTCGATAGTTTTTTCGGGATATGGATTGCCTGCGACCTTATCGCTGATTTTTCTGCTACGGTCAAGAGCCTCAATTATAATTTTGCCAAGCTTTTCGGGGTCGGAGTGATCGGTAAATTCAAGAGGTGTGTCAAAGGTAAGTATGCCCTTTTCACCTTGGGATGAATCACAGCTTATAGGGTATTGACATCCCTTTTTATGCCACCATATATTAAATGAGTACTTTTTTCTGAAAATATTATAATAAAGGGAACAGGAATCATAATACCGAACCAAATCTTTAGTATCCTTAGCATCATAGAATTTCAGAAATGCATCTCTATCTTTGGGAATACTTTCATACTGTTCAATGTCCATGCCAACCAACTCTTTAAACTCGGCAATTGACAAATCGCCTATGTCCTCAAAACTTTTCAGAAGCTTGTCCGCAAGTGTTCCGACTTCCTTGATATTGTGTTCATCAATTTTGCATTTTTCTTCAGTGTAAGTTTTGCGTCGAAGCCCGTCAGCTCTTGCGACCTCAATCTGCGTTTGAAAATATATTACATTATTTCTTCTGTATATGCATAACGGTATGCGATTATCAAAATAGCTTTGTAGTTTAAATTTCTTATGATAGATTTACAATATAAGTGCAACACATGGAAAAAATAATGACACATAAAGCAA